>Ga0208666_1001143_pt1 | contig 12047 bp, 20 predicted proteins | sample 5B_taG_FD_184078 | JGI IMG/M metagenome (GOLD analysis project Ga0208666, IMG submission 184078) | Marine viral communities from the Subarctic Pacific Ocean - 5B_ETSP_OMZ_AT15132_CsCl metaG (SPAdes) (version 2) | ecosystem: Environmental > Aquatic > Marine > Oceanic | place: Pacific Ocean...
ACAGGTGGCAACAGTAGGCCTTTAGAAAATGTATATTTTGATGAGGTAACTCACAAGTGGTACAAAAAACCTGAAATCCTGGAGGGAGAATAATGGCTAGTTGTGAAGATTGTAATAATAAAGGTTGGGTTTTATCTAATGACGAAGATTGGAATGATGAGATCCAAAAGTGTGATAGCTGTAGTGTATTCGCACATGATGAAGAAGCACAAATGTTTGTGCATTTTTTAGGTTTTGATGATGAAGGAGAAAATAATGAAGAAACTAACTAAAGAACAGAACTATAAAATAAATGTAACTACATTGAAGATCTTATTGATACCTTTTATAGGTAGTTTACTTATAATAGCATTCGGTGTAGTAGAAATATTGTTATATACAAATGGAGGTAACTAATGAGTGCAATATTAGAAGAAACAATAGAAGTAAAAATAGAAACAACTATCATCATCAACAAACATCAATTAAATTTTGATACTTGCCATACAGATGATGAACTTAGAGCAGGTGCTGAAAGAATATTATCATCAATGTCTGCTGAAGACCTGCGTAATATATTTTTATTTACTAATAATAAAACAGAATATTTATACACTGATAACAATGGTGTTACAGTAGAATTAAAATAGGAGGGAGTAATGAAAGTACTTAGTTTATTTGACGGAATGTCATGTACTCAAATTGCGTTAAAGAACTTAGGTATCAAAGTCGATACTTACTATGCAAGTGAGATAGATAAATATGGAATACAAATAGCACAAAAGAATTTTCCAGATACTATACAGCTTGGAGATGTTAAGGATATCAAAGGTGAAGATTTACCTGAGATTGATTTGATTGTTGCAGGTAGCCCATGTCAAGGATTTAGTTTTGCAGGAAAACAATTAGCATTTGATGATCCACGCTCTGCATTGTTCTTTGAGTTTGTTAGAATATTAAAAGAAGTTAAACCTAAATACTTTTTACTTGAGAATGTAAGAATGAAGAAAGAGTTTCAAGCTGTAATATCAGAACAAGTATCTAACATATACCCTGAATGTACAAGTGGTGGTCTATTTGGTATCGAGCCTATTCTGATTAACTCTGCATTACTTTCAGCACAGAATAGAAACAGATTGTATTGGACTAACATACCAGGAATTGAACAGCCAGAAGATCTTGGTATTGTATTGAGAGATGTGTTGGAATATGAACCAGAAGAATTTACAAAGATGTCAGATAACTTTCTCAAAAGAAATGGAGAAAGAAATTGTATGATTGATGATACCAAAGAAAAAGCTCATAGTTTTTCTGCTATGGATTATGTAAAGAATGGAAGGCAAGGTAATTATTTGGCCTGTGATAATGAGGGTAAGCCTACTTATAACACACCTAAAAAAGTAGGAATGAATGTAGAAGAAGTGAAAGTTAGAAAGCATGAGGTAGATATAAAAGGTTTACAGTATTTACTTAGGTCTATGAAAGAACAATCTGGAAAAACAAATAAACAGATAGCAACAGAAACTGATATGCCTGTTACTAAAGTAGAGCATTGGTTTAGAACTGATACTAGCTTCGCTATTCCTGGTGATGACATTTGGTTTAAACTTAAAGATACATTAGGTATTAAAACTGATGTCTTTGATAAACAGATTATGGAGTTTGAGTATCGAGATGGAGTGTATGAAACTAAACAAAGAGTTTATTCAGAGAATGGTAAATCACCTACATTAACTTCTAGTAATAAAGAACAATACATTGAAACTTACAATACACCGAAACAAGTAGGTACTGCCGCAGAAATAAAAGGTTACGATATTATTAAGAGAGTGTACTCAGAGGATGGTAAGTCACCAACACTTACAACAATGGGTGGTGGCCATAGAGAACCTAAAGTTGCTGTTAAAGGTGGTGCTATCAGAGGTAGAGCCTATGATGATAAAGGTAAACGACTAGATAAGAATGGTAAGTCGGTAGCTAATAAAACAAAACAAATGCTTGAAGTTAGAAAAGATAACAAAAGCAATGCTATTACTACAGTACAAAAAGATAGTGTCGCTGTAAGTAAGATTAGAGATAAATCTAAAACAGTCAGATCTGGTGGCAGACTATCTTATGACAGGCATGAGTGGGATAGTGTTGATGAATTACATTGGCGTAAGCTTACACCATTGGAATGCGAGAGATTACAAACTGTACCAGATAATTATACTGAGGGAGTATCAAATACTCAACGATATAAAATGCTTGGCAATGGATTTACTGTAAGAGTTATTGAACATATACTTAAAAACATGGAGGTATAAATGACTAACCCACAACACGAATTTAATTTTATTACTGTACAAAAAAAGGTAGATCGTGTAGACACTACATCCCCACAGTGGAAAAAGTTTAAAGAAGAATTATTAAGGAAGGAGAAATTAAAATGAATTTAGTAACAGCATCTTTAATATTTGGGTGGAGTTGTTCGTTTATACTTTTAACTACATCCTGTATAGTAATATACATATTTTTAAAAACAGAGGGAGTTGAATAATGTTTACAAAAAGTGATAACTTATCAGATGACGATGTAAAAGAAATAAGTTTAGAATTTATTAATGCAGTTATAAATTTAAACCGGAAAGATATTCATCCTATGGATGTAGCTAGTCTATTTATATTCTTAGGACTTACTGTATGGAGAACACACACTAATCATAAAGACTTTATAAAACTTGTAGAACAATTTGAACAACAAGACTGGAACAACTTTCCTACTATGCAAGTGATGTTTCCAGAAGTACAAGAAGTGTTAAAAGATCTAGAGAAAATACAGTTAGAAAATGATGAGCCTATAGATCCAAGGGATTTAAATTAATGTACACTTCGTTAGAAAAAATAATTGCAAGAGCTATTGATTATCCTATAGGTGAAACAGATGACGATACACCTAAGACTGCAATCCTGCGGCAGAAACAAGCTAAGGTAGGATTGTATATAAAGTTAATTGAAAAGTTTGTAGCCTGGGCAACTTGTTTTTTTATAGTAGCAGGAGTGCTTAGGCATTGGTAAAATGAAAAAAGAAATTAGTAAACCCAGGGTAATAAGAGAGAAACAAAATACATATACTAGGGTAGTTTCTAATAAAAAGAAGTATAACAGAAAAAAAGAGAAAAGGGAGATTGATAATGGAAATAGTTAATATTATAGGTAAAGTATTGTTTTTAATAATGTTTGTCCTGTACGTTATGGCTTATAAGTCTAATTTAGCGAATGCAGTTACTAGTGTTTGCTAGAATAAAAATCGTAATGTCAAGATTGTTTTTACAAAAAGTTTACGTATATATGTAAGAACATCCTTATATGTGTAGGCATGGCAATTAAAATAAACCTTAGTTGCCATGTTTTTTTATGGGGTTTGTTGTGTCGAATATATGAAAAGCTATTATAACTAATTTAGTATTTGTAATATGTTGTTCAGGGTTGTCTCTGGTAGGAGAGGACATTACGATACAGCTTGTCCATGGTAAAACTACAAGAAGAGGTGTACCAAAGCATTACACCAGTGAGATAGATATAGAAGGAGAATAAAATGGAAAATATATTAAATGATCTCAGAAGAGTATTTAAAGACATAGAGTCTATACAAAGTAAACTTGTGCGTTCAGAAGAATTAGAAGGCAGAGTTGAGTTAGAATGTTTAGAATATTTAAATACTTCAATGCACAATGTTATGCGTGCAAATAATAAAATTTCAAAATTTAGTTGACAGATCTAATTTCATAGATATAACTACTACCAACGTGGTAGAGGGGGTATATATAAAACCTGCCCCAGATAGATATGCAAAATGGATTATATAATCAATTAGAAAGAATTAAAGAATTAGATTTAGATGAAGGTACAAACAAAAGAATAGATTGTATCTTCTGTGGCCATACTAAAACCCTTTCGGTAACCAAACGGAGGGGTTTTTTATTGTGGAATTGTTTTAGTGCTTCATGTAAAGCTAAAGGTAATACTGAAGAGGATCTAAGTGTAGAAGATTTATCACGAATTGTGTCAAATACATTTGACATAAATGATGAGAAGCTACCTTTTGTATTACCAGAATACTTTATTGAAGCTAATCGTTCTAAAGAAACTATGAATTACCTGGAGAAGTTTAATTGCTTAGAAGGTTATTTATTAGATAAAGATAGATTTTACTATGATGTTAAAATGCATAGAGCAGTATTTACTATTGTGCATGAAGACGAAGTAGTAGGAGCAGTGGGTAGAGCATTGAACTCTAAACAACAACCTAAGTGGTATAGATATGATAATGCTGCACACCCTTTTATAATCGGCAGTGGCACAACAGGAGTAATTGTAGAAGATGCTACATCAGCAACTACAGTTGCACCTTTTTGTACAGGCATTGCTTTATTAGGAACATCATTGTTGGATAGCTATATGGATATTTTAAAACAATATGAGACACTAGTTGTTGCACTTGATCCAGATGCTTATGCGAAATCATTTGACATCCAAAAGACTTTAAGTGTATACACGAATTGTAGGATCGCATTAATTAGAGACGATTTAAAATATTTTAATAAAGAACAAGCAATGAATGAATTACAAATAGGATAATAGGATATGAGTACAACAGATGTATATAGAGAACTACTAAAGAAGATTGTAACCGATAGAACTTTTGCTAGAGAAGTAAAAGATGTATCAGATAGTGTATTCTTGAATGGGACAAAAGCAATTAAAGATGCTATCTATTCAGCTTACGATTCTTACGATAGAGATTTAACCATAACAGAAGTAGAGAAACATTACCTTACATCTCATCCAGATCTTTCTTCAGCTAAGTCTGCTCAGGTTCAGGCTACCTTTAATGCTTTATCGAAAGTAGAAGACATTGGTGTAGACGTAGCTAGAGATATGGTTCGTAAATTATCTATACAACAATCAGCTAGAGAAGTAGCTCAAGAAGCAATTAAAATTGTACAGGGTGAACACTATGATCCTTATCCTGTAATAAGAAGATTAGAAGAATTAAAAGATATTCATGCCTCTACAGATACTAGTGATAAAAGACAATTGAATTTAGATGTCGATTCATTACTAAGTGGCATGGATGAAGGGTACTCTTTTGCGTTTAACTTGCCCTCCCTAGATGCAAGAGTACCTGGTATTGAAAGAGGAATGTTAGCTATATGTGGTGCTAGGCCTAATGTAGGTAAATCCATGTTCTGGCATTACTCTGTTGCAGGTCCAGGAGGATTCCTAGATCAAGGTGCTAAAGTATTATGTATTACAAATGAAGAATTACCAAAGCGACATACACATAGAATGCTATCTGCTGCATCTGGTATTGTAACTCGTGAGTTAAAAGGTCAGAATGAAAAGTTAAAAGAAGTATGGAAGAAAGTTGGTGACAATCTTATTGTACTTGATGGTGACCAGATGACACTTGGTCAGATTGAAATGAAGATAGAGCAAGAAAGACCTGATATTGTATGTGTTGATATACTTGATAAAGTACCTATGTCAGGATCATTTGCTCGTGAAGATTTACGTTTAACAGAATTGTATGGCCAAGCAAGATCTATTGCTAAAAGATATGATTGTGTATTCTTAGGATTTAATCAGTTATCTGCTGATGCTGAAGGTAAGACAATGCTACACTATGGCATGATGTCTGGTTCTAAAACAGGTAAAGCAGGTGAAGCTGATTTAATAGTCCTCTTTGGTAAAGAAAATATTGAAGAGGGTGACACTAACCAACGATGGGTAAATGTTGTTAAGAATAAAATTAATGGTGTTCAAGATCGTTGGGTATGCGTTGTCGATTCGGACACTGCACGGTTCAGAGATTAGGAGGAAATTATGAATCAATCAATACCTATAAAAGTAGATCCTGTGTTAAATGCATATGGAAAAGAGATAGAAGAAAAAGCTATGACTATGAAAGTCCTAGTTAGAAATACATTAATAACTGCTATTGAAATTGGTGACTTACTTATTGAAGCACAAGATCATTGCAGTTTAAATGGTGTCAGATGGAAGTTTTGGGTTACAGAAAATTTACCCTTTAGTAGACAGATGGCACACAACTATAGAAAGATTGCAGTTGCTAAAGAACAAGTTATGGAATGGGTTGAAACTGATAATGTTAAATCTATTTCAGAAGCTTTAAAAAGATTGCGTAAAACAAAAGTGGTTATTGAAGAACCACAAAATGATTTAAGTCTAGATGAAGGTACTGTCCCCCCCAATAACTTACCTTGTATCGAAGACTTAAACGTCAACGATGATGCTCTTGCAGAGTTTTCTGCGTTTGAAGATAATGATGACGGTCTTATCCTGCCGCCTTCTTCACCAGAAATACCTGAGCAGAAAGTTGACATTGTCGGAGAACAGGCTGATATTACAATAGAAGCTACGTCTAAGCCTTTAAGCAGTGTTGCTGTATGGAGTAATGTTGTTAGTGGTTTAAGTAACTTTTCTGGTGATCAAGTCGTAGACATTATAGATGAAATCTTCACGGTAGTTTCGCCTCTTAATGCCAAGGAGAAAAATCTATACATAGAGTCTTGTTTACATACGGTTAAGAAACTTGAACATGCTTTAAAGCAGGCTCAGATTAAGCTTTAGTCCTCTATCCGATGACTCGGAAGGTAGGTGGTTTTTATTCCTATTTTACTGCCTGCCTTCCACACATAAGGTAAAAGAATGAAATTAGTATTAGATATAGAAACAACAGTAACAAACAAAAGTCCCTCCCCTTATAAACCAGATAACTATATGGTATGTGTTGGCATTATGCCTGTAGACGAGCCTGATAAAAAAAAAGTTATTTGGTTTAATCACAATGAATTACCAAACATAGATATAAAAAAGTCTCATAAAGAGTTACAAGATATTCTAGACAAGACTACACTACTTATTGCACACAATGTAAAATTTGATTTGTCCTGGCTTAGAGAATGTGGTTTCACATACGATGGCAAATTATGGGATACAATGATTGTTGAATACTTGTATGCTCGTGGTCAAAAGATTGCTTTATCTTTATCTGAATCTTGTAAACGTTGGGGAGTAACTGAAAAGAAATCAGAGTTAGTAGAAGAACTATTTAAAAGTGGCACAGGCTTTGAAGCAATACCTAAAGACATTGTAGAAGAATATAATTTATACGATTTACTTTCTTGTGGTGATTTGTTTGCTACTCAATATAAGATGCTCCAGGATGATGATCACTGTAGTATGAAAAATATTGTTGAGTTAACTAATGATATGACTGATGTGCTTATTGATATAGAACGTAATGGTATATGTATTAATATGGATATACTTGATAAGGTACAGTCTGATTACGAGCAGGAAAGAAAAGAGAAGGCTATCCAAAATACAAAGATAATTAAATGTGTCATGGGAGATAGGCCTTACAATCTATCATCACCTGAGCAGCTTTCTGAAATTATATGGTCTAGAAGTGTTGTAGATAAAGAGCTTTGGGCTGAAACTTTTAATATAGGTACTACAGCTAGTGGTAAAAAAAAGTATCGCCCTAGAATGCCTAAGCAAGAGTTTCAAAAGCAAATTAAAAAACAAACTAAGATTGTAAGTAAAACAACTGTAAGAAAATGTCCTGATTGTAAAGGTACAGGAAAACAATATAAGGTAAAAAAAGATGGATCTCCATACAAAATTCAGCCTATGTGTAAGCATTGCATTGGTACTGGCTATGTTTATGATGCCACCTCGGATGTAGCAGGCTTTAAATTTTCACCAACACATGTGCAACAAGTTATGTCACATGGTTTCGCAACAGATAAAACTACGTTAGCAGGCTTGGCAGTCATTGCTAAACAACACAACCTAGAAGTTGCTCATCAGTTTTTAACTAACATGCAACGTATTAATGCACTAGATACCTACATCAATTCGTTTTGCAAAGGCATTCGTAAGAATGTAATTAATGGCATTCTTCATCCCCAGGTATCTCAAGTAAGAACAGGCACAGGTAGACTGTCTTCATCTAATCCTAACTTTCAAAACTTACCTCGTGGTGGTACAGCTACAGTAAGAAAAGCAGTAGTATCTCGTTTTCCTGGCGGTAAAATATTAGAAGCTGACTTTGGTCAATTAGAATTTAGAATAGCTGTATGGATGAGTGATGATGCTACAGGTCGTAAAGAAATAGATGAAGGCTTTGATGTACATGCCTACACCTCTAAGGTTCTCACAGAAGCAGGTCAAAAGACTTCAAGACAAGATGCTAAGGCTAGAACATTTAGACCTCTATATGGTGGTGTAAAAGGATCTGCTGCTGAAATGGAATACAATAAATCATTTATGAAAAAGTACAGTGGTATAGCTAAATGGCATACAGATCTTCAAGAAGAAGTTATGCTACATAAAAAAATTACTACAGTAACAGGTAGACAATTTGCTTTTCCAGAAGTTAAACGATTACGTAATGGTGTTACTGAAGCAACCAAGATAAAAAATTATCCTGTACAAAGTGGAGCAACTGCTGATCTTGTGCCTTTATCTTGTGTGCTTTATAATAACATTACTAAGTCTATGAATTTAAAGAGTAAATTTATAAACACAGTACATGATTCTATAGTAATTGATATACATCCAGATGAATTAGAAATAGTGCCTAAGCTTATTTATAAAGCTATGATGGGTGTTGGACCTGCAATGGATAAAATATTTAATTTAACCTTAGATGTACCTATGGAAGTAGAGTTAAAAATAGGTGATGATTGGTTTGAAATGACTGAAATAGATGTTGACAAACTAACGAATTTAGATATAACAGATAACAATATAGACAGGAGAATAGCATGACAGAGAATGCACTAACGATAAAAGATATAGATAATTTACCTTACGATCAAATAGCAGGAGAGTTTGGTTTTGTAAACGAAACAGAACAGTCTGCTGCAAATGCACCAGGATTTCCTCGTGTAACTGTAAATAATAAGGCAAGAGATGCAGAAGGCAATAAGATACCTGATGGTACTATAAAAGTATATCATCCAGAGCATGGTGTTGTATATGCTGAAGACGCATATATAAGAATATTTCAACAAAGATTTTTTTATCAAAGGTACGATGAGAATGCTACTTGGCAAGACAAAGATGGTAATGATTTAAAAGGCCGTTATGTTAATAAATCTGTATTTGTTAAACATCCTAGTGAAGAAGCTCTTGATGAAGAGGGTGGTGTAAATTGTGGTAAGTTTAAGGTAGATGATTGGGATAACCTTTCAGAAGACCGTAAGAATTGGTGGAGAGGTGCTAAAAGATATCGTGTAGTATTTGGTTTACTCCGAGTAGAAAAAGGTTTTGTAGGCGAAGGTAAAGATCCTGTAAGTTTTGATAACCTTCCTATTATGTTTCAAATATCTAATAGAGGAACATATAAAAACTTTGGAGATGTTATGTCTCAATTTTATAAAACTAAGAAGATGCCATTTAAACACGAAGTAAAACTTAATTTTAAACTAGAACAATCTGGTGCTATATCTTGGTATGTAGTAACACCTACTATTACATCTGAAGCTGTACCTTTTACAGAAGCTGATATGGAAGTTAATAGAGCTTTCTTAACATATGTTACAGGACATAATGATAACATTCGTGCCAGGTCATATGAAGCAAAGCGTTACACAAGTGATGTAGACGCTACAGTTATTGATAACGATTTTATTGAAGTTACTGATACGTTACCTGAATAATGAATGATAATTTAGCTAGAGTAATAGCTTACCTTGAGTCTGCTAACAGAGGAGAGGTATCAATGTCTGAGGAGATAATTGACCAAGCTGCCGAAGATTTTAAACAGGCTCTAAAAAAACAATTTACTCCTCAAGATTTTTCTTTTAAACCAAGACCCTCTAATTTAGGAAAACCTTTATGTCAACTGCAATTAGCTAAAGCAGGAGCAAGAGCAGAAGACAAACCTTATACCTTTAAAATGATTGTTACCTTTGGTGATGCTATAGAAGCTATATTAAAAGCTATATTAAAATCGTCTGGTGTTGACTATAAAGAAGGTGACAATATAGAGATTACTGAAAAATTAACAGGTGAAACTGACTTATATGTAGATAATAAAGTAGATGATATTAAATCTTGTAGTCCCTGGGCTTTTAGAAATAAGTTTTTAAGTTTTGAAGGTTTAAAGTCTCACGACAGTTTTGGTTATCTTACGCAACTACATCTCTATTCTAAAGGAGCTAAGAAAAAAGTTGGTGGTTGGTGGGCAGTTAATAAGTCTAGTGGAGAAATATCTTATTTAGATGATGAGTCTACCGAAGAAGAAGTACAAGAAACTGTAGATCAAGCATTAGATAAAATGAAAAAACTAGAATCTGATGTACCTTTTAAAAGATGCTTTGATTCTATAGAAGAAAAGTTTCGTAAAGTACCTACAGGTAAAAGAGTTTTAGGTGAAGAATGCTATTGGTGTGATTATAAATTTAGCTGTTGGCCTAATTTAGAATATAAACCTCAAGAAGCATCCTCAGCTAGAGAGCCAAGGTGGTTTTACTATACAAATGAAGATGAGGTTGTAGATGAAAAGAATACTTGAAGTAGATGACGAAGAAGTAGTAATATTATTAAAGCCTGGTAAGAATGAAGAAGGAGACTGGAATCACTCAACTAATATACATTTTCCTAAAAAACATGATGACTCTTATGGCATGGTTGACGCAATTAGTGACCTTGCTCGTGCTATGGTTGGCTTTAGTTATTGTGGAGATAATGAAGAAATTGTTGAGTATGCCACACACTTTTATAATATTACTAAAGCACCTGCAGAAAAAGAAAAAAAAGCAGTAAAAAAAGATAACGTAATTTATTTTAATCAATGGGGTAATGATGACTAAAAAAGATGATCCAGTAAACTACCCATCTCATTATAACAATGGTAAAGTAGAAGCTATAGAAGCTATCGAAGCATCTATGGGAGAAAAAGAATTTCGAGGGTATTTAAAGGGAGCAATCTTAAAATACATTTGGAGATATACCTATAAGGATCGTGCTTTAGAAGATTTACAAAAAGCACGTTGGTATTTGGACAAGCTAATAGGCATTGTCCGTTTGGATGCAGACTTAAAAGATGAGATTAAATTTAACGATTAGTTTAGAGATTAACCCAGAAGAATACCCACTACCTATAGATGGAGATGTAAGAGATGAGATCGAACAGATCATACGAGACTCGTTCTATGACATCGAAGGGATCGAAGTCGAGAAGATCAAGACCTCGAAAAGGACAATGGCCTCCCCTTCGTATTCAGTTCGATGAGGGCTTTAGAGCTTTTTCACGAGGAATATTAAAAAATCCTTATGGAGAAAATAATGTACGCCATAAGGAATGGCTACGAGGTTGGAACACAGCCTATTTTGATAACAAAAATAAATTAAAAGGAAAGAAGAATGGGAGTATATGATTTAACAAAAAGCAATAGTATAAGTTTACCCACAGATTATCAAAGCTTTATTCACGTTTCTAGATATGCTAGATGGATTGAAGAAGAAAACAGAAGAGAAACCTGGGAAGAAACAGTCAATAGGTATTTTAATTATTTAGAAAAACATACTAAAGAAAATAATAACTTTAGTTTGTCTGTAGAAAAAAGAAAAGAACTACAGGATGCTGTTCTTAACCTAGAGATTATGCCTTCTATGAGAGCATTAATGACAGCAGGTGTTGCTTTAGAAAGATGTCATGTAGCTGCATATAACTGTTCTTATCTACCTGTAGACAGCGTTAGATCTTTTGATGAATGCTTATACATACTTATGTGTGGTACAGGTGTAGGTTTTTCTGTAGAAAGAAAGTATACTAAACAATTACCAACAGTTAACGAATCTTTTGAAGATAGTGAAACAACTATTGTAGTTGGTGATAGCAAAACAGGATGGGCTAAAGGCTATAAAGAATTAATTCATTTATTATATTCTGGTCAGATACCTAGTTGGGATTTATCTAAACTAAGACCTGCAGGTGCAAGGCTTAAAACATTTGGTGGTAGATCAAGTGGTCCTGATCCTTTAGAT
>Ga0208666_1001146_pt1 | contig 12024 bp, 16 predicted proteins | sample 5B_taG_FD_184078 | JGI IMG/M metagenome (GOLD analysis project Ga0208666, IMG submission 184078) | Marine viral communities from the Subarctic Pacific Ocean - 5B_ETSP_OMZ_AT15132_CsCl metaG (SPAdes) (version 2) | ecosystem: Environmental > Aquatic > Marine > Oceanic | place: Pacific Ocean...
TTATGCCGCCCACAGGATTATCTGGTATTTGTATGCCTATATTTGTTGGTGGTGATACTGGGCCTGTTGGTAAATTAGCTATAGGCAAAATACCACTTCCTAATGGTCCACCACCTGTTACTGGAATACCTCCTGTTTGTGGTGGTTGTGGTTGTTGTAAAACTGGTTGTAATGGTTGATTTATGGGTTGATTTATGCCACCTATGCCACCTATTGATGGTGGTCTTTGTGGAATTTGTTTTTGTATATTATCAAACGCGTTTTGTAATGGGCTACGTGCTGGAGGTATAGGTGTGCCAAATGGGTTTGGCTGCCCAAATATACTTTTTTCACCCACTATATCTATTCCAGGCTCTCTTAACATAGGCCTAACACCTATAGCAGAAACTGGTCTACCAATTGGAGACATAATTTGATTTCTTAATGCTTGTGATAATTTGGTCATAAAGCCCATTATACTTGTCCTATTTTATTAAATTGCTCAAAAGTTTTCATAAGCTTGTCCATGTTTTCAGCACCCTTTTGTCTATTTGGTGAACCATTTGGTATAAGTTCTATGCCTGTTTCTGTTTTTGTTACTTTAAATCCACCTAAACCATTGTTAGCTGCTGATGTCATTACAAACTCACCATCACTCAACATAGCTGGTATATCATCACTTGTACCTGTTCCTGGTCCTACTGAAGGGCCGCCACCACGCATATCTAATTCTTGTAATCCACCATCTTTAGCTCCTCTTATTCCCATATCAAAACCTTGAAATGTTTGTTGAGGTACTAAATCTGGTCGTATTGATGTTCTTATATCTTGTAAGCCACCTTGCTTCTTTTCATAATCAGACTTAACTGCTTTGCCGTAAAGACCTGCTAGAGCTAGTAATGGCAAACTAATACCGCCTCCTGATTGACTTCCTTTGGCACCGCCAAACATTTGTGTAAATTGTGAGCCTACACCACCAGTTGCACCAGTTAAAGGATTGACAAAAGCACCACCAGTTGTTGTAGATCTACCCCCAAATACACCTCCGAAAGGGTTTTGTAATCCTGTTGTTATAGCATCTTTAAAACTACCTATACCACCTGGAGCTGTTGCTGTTAAACCACTTAAAAATGGTGATATGCCAGGTATATTTGCTTTTGCTCCTGTCTGTAAAAATTTTGCCACTGGACCAGTACCACTGAAACCCATTAGTGAACCTGCTTTACCTAATACTCCACCTAGTGCAGTACCTACTCCAGGCACTAACACAGCAAGTGGTGCTACTTTTTTCACTACCTTTTTAAGTTTTTTACCTAATTTTTTAAGAAAACCAAACTCTGCCATACCTGTTATTGGGTTTATTGACATACCTTCACCAACCCTATATTCATTAGGATCAAGTCCAACCGCCATCATTTCTTGTTCTATTATTTTTTGTGTTTGTGGAGATATAACTGGTGGGACCACCATTTCTCCTGGTGCCACGTGAGCAAGCATACTGTCCTCTCCTCTTCCTAAACCTGCTATACCTTTGCCTGAGTTGTCGATTCTATTCATGCTCAAATTATTCCTGTAAACATTTTAACCAAAATACTAATAAGTATCTATCTCCTGATTCTACTGCAAGTCCCCTGTGCATATGAGTAAAACTCGGAAAAATAAGAGCGTGGCCTGTAGGTAATGGCTCAACTGTACCACGTTTTAAAAACTCAGTTCCGCCACCTTTGTACTTTCCAGTGTTCAAAGGAACTACCATACTAATATCGGCACTTGCGTCATGATGCCAAGCACCTTGTTTTTTATCCTTTAAATTATAGTTTGCTATTTGTATTCCACCACTATCTACGTGTCGATTCCAAATATTCAAAAATATAGGATTTCCTATAGTATATATCGTTTGCATCAAAGATTGAAAGATTTGTGGACAATTATCTTGAAAAGTTATTTCTGGTATTTGTCGTAAATTATCTTCTTCTGGGTTTGGATTGAACCCAAAATGCGTTTCTAAGCTTTGCATTTCATCTAAAAGTATGTTGCAAAACTTTTCTGAAAAAAAAGGTACTGTATAAACATCTTTTAAAGGTTCTTGAATAATTTTATCTAACTTTGTATCTTTTCTAGGCTGCAAACCACTATCTTCGTAAAAGTTTACAATTGGTTGTATAGAGTCTTTTACTGCTTCAAAAGTATCTTTTTGTATGTACCAATCAGCAGGATAGGTAAGCAAAAGGTTTTTAACTTGGTAATTTATATTTTCTGCTGTATTGATCATAGCTCTATAGTTATATCACCATTAGTTTTTACAGAAACTGCACCTACTGAAGTTGTCATTTCAAAACCTTTAGGTGAGGTTCTATTACCTATATCAACCCATATATTACCTGTATATACTTGTAAAACACCAACAGTTGTATTCCATATAATACTGCCATCATTAAATTTTAATGTGTTTTTTTCATCATCAGATATTTGTCTTACATTATCTAAATCTACAGCACCAAGGTTGATTTCTAGTATTCTAACCAATCTATTAAACAAATCTGATGTGACATTTTCATTAGCTAAAGGTAGTTGCGTTTGTAATAACTTACTCATCTTCTACCGTCAGGTTTAATATCTATACGTGTAGCTCCTAATCTCCATCCTATTGATAAATTACCATCATTATTAGCATCATCGTCAGATTCAAATCTTAATGCTATCTGACGTGATCTACTTCTTACAAAAGCTTGTTGAGTTGAAGATGTTATAGCACTGGTTGAATTTGTTGCAAGAGTATCGCCTGGAAAGTTCCTTGTTTTTAAAACTATATTTATATTTCCGTTATTATCATCTTGTAAGAATTTATAGTCTGGTATTATTCTTTTTACAAAACTAAATTGATTACCATCTCCTATATCAAGATCACTGCTTTCTATAAAGACATTAGTCATAGGCGAACCATCATCATTAAATCCTATTTCTTGTTGGTATAAATATCCTGAAGATACAGATCTTGGATAATTTACAATCCCTGAGTCAAGCCATGCAGTTCTTGATAATTGACCATAAAACCAAACACCCTCCACATAGTTGTAAATAACATATCTATCTACTTCATCTGAACTAGATGAGCAATAAAACCAACCAACTTCGCTTTTATCTTTTATTGTAAATGCGTTAACTTTAAAAGATTGTGTTAGATTTATATCTGAAAATACGTAGTTATGAACTGAACAAGGTAGTGTTTGCACGCTACCATTATAAGAATAAAAATTGTTATAGCTCATCCAGTAAACACCACTTGGTGTAGTAACGGCAGCCTTTGGACCTATCAACCCTGTACCTTCGTTAATAAGATTTATACCAAAAGTAAATGGTGGGCCTATGAACTGCATACTATAAAGTGCTGTATCAGTCCAAACTAATATTTCTTGTCTTGCTTTTACACCACCAATAATAGATGAGCCGCTTGACAACCTAAGTGAACCTGCAGTGTTCGTTGACAAGGGCTCAAAATCTAAAGCATTTTCTTGATCACTAAATGCTATAAGCATAGGATCTACAGTACCAGTTCTTGAGGATCCAGATATAGGATCTGCACCTAAAACTATTAAATGTCTATCTTTTTCAGATGTAATTACTTGTAAACCTTTAGTAGGAACTAAATTTGCACCTGATATACCAGATAATTCTACAGCTCTTGTTGATACACCATTATTTTCTGTCCATTGATATATTCCTGCTGATCTTTGATTTATTATTAAATTTTCACCAAAGTTGTCATGAGTCCATATTCTTAATTGATTTGTATTACTTAATGATGATGTGCTACCAAAAGTTCCAGATCCCCATCCATTTATACCCCAACCAGTTCCAGGTATGTAAACATCCAAACCCACACTTATTTGATAAGTACCAACAACAGATGAGCCACCATTACCAGAATCAGAAGCATTAGCTGTGACCGTTGCTCCAGATGTATCTTTTGCCTCTATTGTATAACTGTTAGCATTCACTATAGTGGCTATTTGATATTCTTGATTTAAAACTGCTGCTGTTATATTGCCTCCTAACGTTGCAGCCCCACTAAAAGTTACAAAATCGTTTTGAACAGCACCATGCCCTGTATCTGCAACTGTTATTGTTGCATCACCATTGCTTGCAGAAAATGTTACGTCTCCTGCACTTGTTGTTGATCTTATTGGCGTAATGTCATTAAAAACGTTACCAGATTCTATGTAATACTTAAAAGTTGTACCAAGACCTAAATATTTAGTACCTCCCAATGAAATCCAAGCATGTAAAGCTCTTGCCGTTCCTAAATATGTATTTGTAGAAAGTTTTTCCCAACCCCCAAATTTTTCTGGCCTGCCTTTACGAAAACGAACTAGATTACAATCAAACCAGCCTCCTTCATTATCGTAATCAGTTCCTTCTCTATTAATGCCTGGTCTAAATGTAAGTTTTTGTAATGGCATTCTTATACCTCATGCCATTCTTTGCCTTCAAATAGCAAAGCTTCTGCTTCTCTTCTTCTTATTAAACCTTGTTTAACTTGACCTCCTGCTTTGTTCCATCTTTTAATTTGCATAGGCACTCCGTCATAATCTTTTGAATTTAAAACTTTAAGCAATGTAGATGCTTTCAAATTAGCTGGACCTAAATTAAATACCCATGAAACCATAGCATCAAATTGATTTTGTTCTAAATCTACTTCTACCATATCGTTTATGTAGCCTTCATACTCATTCATTTCATGCAGCAACAAATTATCAGCTTCTTCTTGAGTTATAGTATCGCCCTCTTTAACACCTTTAGTTGAGCCATAACCTATTGTTAAAACATTTGCAGCACAACGATATGCTTCTAACTCACATCCTTCAAACTTTTTTATAAGAGATAAACCTTCTTGTGATATTTGCATATTACTCTCCTTTGTCGCTGGTGTGAGATGCTCCGAAATAAAACGAAATAATAGCACTTGCTAATCCTCCAAGATAACCAAGCACTAAATTAATTAATGCTTCGCTGTTTTGCTCTGGTGGTTGTAGTGTTACTAAAAATATATAACCAAGAAAACCACCTATTGTGAATAAACCTATAATACGAGCAGTCCAATCTTTGCTAAACAAACCTCTGGCGTGTTGTTTATCTTGCGTTTCAAGTTTAAATACGTCAACGTCAAGTTCTTTCATCTGCACTTCAAAGTCTTGCTCTGCTTTTTTAAGTTCCATCATTTGTTCAGGTGTAGCGTTTTGTATTGCTTGTTGCACAGATTTTTGATCGTTAGATACGCCTAATACTTCAGCTATTTTACCCATTGCCATATTCCCTAATGGGCCTCCCATGGCAGATCCTAATGTTGGAGCAACAGCTCCTATTATATTTTTTAATAAACCTTTCATATTAATATACTCGTTAATACAGCTATACCTATCGCACCAAGAAAACCAAACACCCCAAAGGTAGTAGCTTTTATGGTTGAGTTAATATAGGTTATTTCTTGTTTTATATCAGAAAACTCATTAAATGCGGTTTTCCAACGTTCATGTGATATTGTTTCTAACTTTGTAAGTCTTTCTGCTACATCGTTTACTGTCATTTTTTTATTAACCATTTTGTAATGTATATATTTTAATTGGCTTTTCTTTGCCTTTTACAAAAATACTATCAAGTTCTTTTAGTATTAATTCATTGCTAAAGTCACTTGCACTAATAGTATCATAACCTATAACAATATCTTCTCCAACATCCTTTGTGGAGCTTTCAAGTCTTGCAGCTAAATTAACAGCATCACCAATAGCTGAATAATCAAACCTTGTATCACTACCCATGTTGCCTACCACAGCATATCCAGTGTTAACACCAAGGCCTATTTCTATACCTAAATTAGCTTTTTTTATACTTTCTTGAATTTCCTCAGCACACAATACAGCTACAGTTTCGTGATTCGGCAAATCTATTGGTGCATTAAAAATAGCCATCATTGCATCACCTATGTATTTATCTACCATACCCCCATATTTTTTTACTGCGTCAGCTTGTATAGTTAAAGCTTTGTTCATTATTTCTGTAACTTCTTCTGGTTCTAATTTTTCTGACATAGCAGTAAATCCTCTTACATCACTGAATAAAAACGTGCAATATCTACGCTCTCCACCAAGCACTAAAGAACTAGGATCATCTTGTAGTTTTTTAACCTGGCGTGGATCTAAGTAGTGCTCAAACTGTTTTTTAATTTGTTGTCTTAATTTATATTGTTGTCTAAACCTTAAATAAAAGGCGATTGATCCTGATATAAACTCTGATATAAGTGTCCAAGAAACATCTATTAACAAGCCTTTAGTTATAAAATAATAACCTAAGCCACCAGTAGTAAACATCAATACTGTAGCAACACTTATACCCCAAGTAATACCAAAATAATGAAGTGCAAACCAAATAAAACTTACAAATACAATAAGCATCATAAGTTCAGCAGCTAAAGACCAGTCAGGTATATATGGACTATCTTGTATTAATATTGATTCTGCTAGTGCTGCTTGTATTTTATGTGGCTCTAATAAACCTTGAGGTGTAGCTACTTGTGGCATTACTCCATTAGCAGTAACACCTACAAAAACAAACTTACCGTTAACGTCCATTTCTTGTAGATCTGTTTGTGGTGTATTAACCCAACTAATCCACTTACGACCAAAACTATCTGTTTTAACTGGTGGTATTCCTCTTATTGATATTTCTTCTATACCATTATCATTAGTTTTTATAATGTAAGTTTTTACATCAAATAATGCTTTGTATATTTGTGTACCAAAACTAGGAATCCAATCATTATTAGGTGTTTTTACTAAAAGAGGTATTCTTCTAACAAGCTGATCTACATCAGTGGGAGCAATCGCTAAACCTTGAAGTGTGTGATTGGATAAGAGAAGTAGGTTCTGCTTTACTCCCATACTGATTATACCACCATTATCGTTACCAAGCACAACAGTTCCAGGTGAAGCAGGATAATTACCTTTACCATCCTCAAACATTGCTATAACAGAAGGTGCATAACTTAATGCTTCTGCAAACATTTCATCACCACCCATTCGGTCTGCTTGTGGAAAAGATACTACCCAACCAACACCTACTGCACCTTTATCTAAAATTTGTAATTGTATTTCAGCTAATCTTTGTCTAGGCAAAGGCCAACCGCCTTCACGTTCTACATCTTCTTCTGTAATATTAAGTATGACAAAATTACCTGATTCTTCTGGTGTTTGTATTAAAGCATCAAAAGTTTTAAGTTTTATAATTTCTGTAGGCGTGCTTTGAAACAAAAGTGGTAAAGATAGTATTATAAGTATTGGTAATAATAGTCTCTTCATTTAATCACTCTGAGTGATAGTAATAACGCTGTCACTGCCTCCATTGATTTTTATTGTATTAGAAATACCATCTTGAATCAAAATAACTGTATATGCAGTTCCTCCATCTAAATCTAATCTTACGCTTTCACTTACCTCTCTTCTTAAACTTACAACATTTCCTGTAATTAATGTTGTTATTTGAGTATCTGGGTCTTTACCAAGCAAAGTGCCTGTTATTTGTGTGCTAGTTGCTTGTGCTAGTTGATCTTCTTCTTCAGCAACGGCTAATGCATCTAATACATTCAGCAAGTCTTCAAGATAATTTACATCAAGATAATTTATGTCTAGTTCTGTAAATTCTAAACTATCTTCTTTTAAATAGTCTTCTGCAAGATAATCAATATCAAGATCATTAAAATCTAAAACGCTATCTGTTTGTGTGCTTGTGGTTTCTTCTTCAACTAAAACTTCTTCTTTTGGTGGCGTAACAATTAACATATTGTCTATAAGATCAAGGGTTAGATCTAATATAACTGGTTTAGTAGGAGCAGACTCAAACACGCTTACTGTAGTAGCTTCATACGGTTTATTAAGTAAAACAGTACCCATAGCTGTAACTACCTCTATTTCGCCACTAGAAAGCCCTAGAGCGTCTGGTAACAAAATAATAAGGCTACGTCCCAGTTCATCAACTGTGGCCGTAAAATCAGTCCCTCTTATTGCTATATTAGCTGTAGGTGTTTTAAGACTTATATTTTGTTTGTCTATACGGTTTAAATTACCAGTAATAAACCTAGCTGTACCAAGACCAAAAGTAAGTGACATTTTTGCTTTGCTTGGATCAGGGTCATAGATATATTCATCTATTAGAAGTTGAGAATGTTCGGTTAATTTTACAGTAGACTCATCAAGAAAAGTAATGGCCATACGACCATCTTTTGTTATAGCTTCATCGTTACTTTGGATTGCAAACTTTAAATCTGCATCATACGGTTTATCTCTTACTATTTGAGCTGTACCGTTTAGTTCGGAAATATCTCCTATATCAGCAGCTTGTGCTTGTACCTTGGTCGTTTTGAACAACACAAACGGTAGAAGCAGCAGTGCCAGAAACTGAAATAATTTTAAGCCAGTCATTATCTTGGGTACTCAGTTGTTGAATATTAAAGTTTCTTGATCCTCCAGTATGATCAAGGTAAAAATATCCACCTGCTGATGCTGTAACACCTGTGCCTGTGTAGTTTACTGTGTTATCACTGCCATCTATATCCATATAGTTAGTTGCATTATCTATATTTATATTAGAAGTAATAGTGTTATTGGATCCTTGAATTATCCAATCTAAATCAAGTGATGCAGCTAAAGCTGATGTACCTTGGTTAAGAGTAAAGGTATTACCACTTCCTGTAACGTCTACATTTTGATTAGAGCCATCTGAACTATAAGTGTCTGTAGGATCTACTTGGATAGTAAATGAATTAGTGCCGCCATCAAACTCGTAAAATCCTGTAAAGTTATCAGCAAATATATCACCTAAAAATTTATTGGTAGCACCAATCATATTTATGTCAAGTGTCATACTATTTCCGTCCAAATCAAAAGGATTAACGCTGCCAGCAGTCGAGTTTAAGCCACCAATAATGTTAGATATACCTAGTTGCTCTAGGTCTATATTTGCACCAGTACCTGACTGGTCAACATAAATTTCATTATCAGCCCCGTACATTGTCGATGCACTCAGCATCACAATCAGGCTCATCAATTTTTTCATCATCTTTTAATTCTACTCCTTCATTTTCATTTTGTAAAATCCAAAACCCTTTTTCATAACCAGATTCTATTATTTCTAATACGCCACCCTCAATAGCTTTCATTAGAGCTATGGTTGATGACTCATTCCTTGCATTACCCATTTCTACTTCTACTAGCTCAGTTCCAACCTCAATAAACTTAAATACGTCCTCAGATTTTCCATAACTAAATATGGTCTTTTGACTTAATACTTCTAGTAAAACCTCGCCTGTAGCAACAGAAACCATACGTAAACTTACGGTTATGTTGTCTTCTCTGTATTGAACACTTTTACCTACACCTAAATACCTGGCTCCAGAACCACCACTTTCTAAATTAGATTCATAAGAAATTACGGCACCTTCTATTAAAATACCAGCAAATAAAAGAGGTCTAAGAGCTTTCTTTTTTTCATCCTCATTAGCAGTTTGTTCTCTTGCAGATCTTATAAGCTGTCTTTCTTTGGTTAAATTATCTAAGCCAACTCTTTCAACAACTCTAAAAAATTGACCATTACCAGCGTGTTTTAAGGCTCTAATAAGCAGTGCATTAGGTTGCTGAGTTATTGCGGTACTAAACAAAGCAAACTCGCTGTTACTTTTACGTTGTCCTGTTTGGTCTGTAAAAGCTGTAGGATAAACAGCAACTACTGGGCTGACTTTTGGTATTGATGCATTTTTTAGTTCTTTTGATTGTAAATCTTGAATATCTACAACATCGTATTCAGAAAATCTCTGTTCATAAGTATCTTCTAGCTGATCAAATATAGAACAACTAGAAAGTAAAAGTACCGATAGGGATAACGATCGTTGTAATTGTGCCATCTGACTCAGTTATAGTTAGGGTTAATGTTGTGCCATCACTTGTATATTCTATGGTATTACCCTCTAAATTTATAGTGCCAGAGCTTTGTGGTGTTTCACCAAATAAATTATTTACTAACTGTCTTGATAATTCAGCATATACTCTTGATTCAAGATTACGCATAAATCTTGCAAGTGTAGAGTTCTCTTTTTCTCTTTCTATTTCATCTTGTAAGGCTTTTATTTCTTCTTTGAGTGTAAGTTTACGAGTGTATTGTTGATTTTCTATAGTTAAATAATGAGAGCTAGTACCCATACCGTTAAAACTAGGTGATTTAAACTTATGTACTATTTGATCCGCATTAACATTTATAGCTAAAATTCCTAAAAACATTACTAGCCCAAGAAACAATACGAAAATTAAAATTCTTGTTTTTTCTGCTTCAGTTTCTTTAATCTTTTCTTTGGTCATCTCTATCAGCCTTGGCAATTTTATTGCTATCTATAAGTTGTGGAACACCTAATATTGTTTTAATTAAGGTGTCTTGGCGTATTATTTCGTTATCTAAACTACGCACTCTATCTATCAATGCTACCAAAATACCATGTTGTGAATCAAGTTTTGTGCCAAGTCGTTCTTCTATAGCTGCAATTTGGCTTTCTACTTTTTCATCTACGGTATCAAGTTTTGTTTCCATACCATCAACAATACGCATGATAAGTTTATAAATAAACCAACCAAGTCCTAAAGCTGCTGCAATAGGAAAACCTACTTCTTGAATTATTGTTACTGCTGATTCCACAGGGTTTTAATAGTCACCCCAAACCTTGCTTTTTTTGCCCCCATCATATTTTACAGCATGGCCTTCTTTTATAAGAACATCGCAAATATCTCTACCATCTTCTGTATACGGTATACCTAGTATACGGCCATATTTTCCTTTGCCTAAAGATTTTATTTTAAAATTACCAATACAAAGTTCTTTTAGTCTTTCTTTAGCAGCTAGGCCAAGTTTTTTTTCCGCAAGATCCCTGGTTCTACTTTCAGGAGTATCTATACCTGCAAGTCTGACACGTTGTTTATGTAGCTTTACATCAAAACCAAGATCAAGACAGCAATCAAATGTATCGCCATCTACAATTCGTTCTAGTGTGGCGTTGTAAACAAACGCATCAGGTGATTTAGCCATTAGGATTCTTTAGACTTTTTAACTCTTTTGGTAGTCCAAGCCTCATTTACGTCAGGTGTTGACTTATCATCACCCACGTAATGACCTTTTTTGTTTCTAGCTCTTACTTTAACTTTTTCAGTGCCAGTAATTTTATTCCACATTTTGCTTAACCAACTCATTATTTATCCTTTGCTTTGAGCACGTTTAATGCACACCAGTCTATTATTTTATATAAATAACTAAACCAATGGTCGTCTTTAGGTGTTGGAGTTATTGCTGCTACAACAGAAGCTATAGATATAATTGCAGTAACCCATACTAATATATTAAGAATTGTCATTATTACTCTCCTCTTTTACTTTATCTGTTTGACCTTTCATGCTTTCAGTTAAAGCTTGCTTATACATATTTAAACTAGGTTGAAGTTCATCAATTTCAAACAAATGTTGGTTAATTTTTGTTGTCAAGCTTTGTATATGAGCTTGAAAACTTTTCTGTTCAGGCGTAAATTCTACCTCAACAGTATTTTTCTTTTCGGCTTTTGCCATTATTGCACCTCCTTAGGTGTTGGTTGTTGCACATCCCAACAATTTAAGTTGGATGCGATGGTTCGTCTTTCTCCTTCACCTTTGAAGGGATAGACCATGTGTTGTAACCAAGAAGGGAAAATTAGTAATTTTCCTACTTCTGGAGTCATAACAAATGATTGAGCTGGTTTTAATCTTTCACCGTCTATAACTGATACTTGTCCGTATTGAAAAGCTATACAGCCGTCTGAGTGTCCGCTTTCATTATATAAAGAATAAGTTGGTGATTGTGCATTAACATTACCTATTTGTGGTGGTACTTTAGTCCATGCTGTAGTAGAGATACCCATTAATGTTTTAGTACCATGATCATGAATTGGATTGTAATCACCATCGTAACTATGCACTGACCAGGTTT
>Ga0208666_1001147_pt1 | contig 12020 bp, 17 predicted proteins | sample 5B_taG_FD_184078 | JGI IMG/M metagenome (GOLD analysis project Ga0208666, IMG submission 184078) | Marine viral communities from the Subarctic Pacific Ocean - 5B_ETSP_OMZ_AT15132_CsCl metaG (SPAdes) (version 2) | ecosystem: Environmental > Aquatic > Marine > Oceanic | place: Pacific Ocean...
TAATCCCGCTGCTGATTGAGGATTTTTCTTCATGGCAATGTAGTATGCCATGCCTGAAGCTAGTGCGGGTATAAATCTTGGTGGGATTGAAGCACTCCCAGCAATGCCAGAAGAAAGTCCGTCAATGCCTTTCAGCCTATAATACGAAAGCGTATAAGTTTGAGTACTGTCAGGGACAGGCCAAAGTGTTACTTTTGTTTCTGACGCGAGCCTTTGGACGTAGATTTGGGTCGGCCTACCTTGCGTGTTTTTGTTGCTTTGCTGCGCGTAGGTTGAGACGCTGACCCTTTCGAGGTTCGTGTCCGTTTGGTTGATGCCTGTTCCTGTGCGGATTTGATGTTCGATGATGTCGATTGTTTCTGACGGGAGGGTATAAGTTTCCGTACCCGCTGTAATAGCGAGCGTACCCGATTCAATAGTGAAGAGATTAAGACCACGATTCTGCCACTCCAATGTTAAAAGATTAAGACTGCGTCTTGCTGTGCGCAGATCATACCCAGAACGCATTTCCAGCCCAACACGTTCATATGCTTCTTCAAATAGTTCTGATAAATCTGGTGTAACTACAGCCATCTATTTCTTCCTATGCACTTTTACTTTTTTTGCAATCTTTTTAGGCTGAGCCACATGTTGTTTTCCAGCTTTAGTGCCTTGTCGTTTTGCTTTTGATGTGGCTGCATACTCCTTAGCGCTAAGAGACTTGATAGCCTTAGCGGGTAGATATCGTTCACCAGTAGCCTTAGAGCCTTGTGTAGACGGCTTTCCACTTTTGGTTCGCCACTTCTGCTTTGTCCAGCTCTTTAAGCTTTTCTGTGACTTCTTGAGGGCCATTAGTCCTTATAACCTCCACCGGACTTCTTATACCTTTGAGCCAACATCTGAGCCTTCCTTGCTGACCACTGCCCCGGCTTGCCGCCCTTGCCACCAGACTTTATTTGGTTAAACAACTTCTTTCTCATGGTCGGCTTAGTGTAGTTTCCAGCTTCGTTAACACGACTCTTACCCTTAACAGACCCACCGCCACTCATACGAATGACGGTAAGGTCTTTAAGATCATCTCCACTCGGCTTCTTAAACATAGCGCCCCTTTGTTTTCCCGCGAGCTGCTTTACCATTGATGTTCTTTTTCAAGTAACCACCACCCTTCATGCGCCGCATTCCGCCCATATCCGCGTTGGATATTTGCTGAGATAGGTCCGTTGGAGCTGGAACTCCGCCACCTTTTCCACGACCAGAAGACCCCATAGGAGCACCACCTCCGCCACGAACAGGGGTTGGCATGCTAGTCTTTGGGCCACCGCCGCCACCAATAGGAGCTGGCATTCTATTTTTTCGACCGCCCCTACCACGAACAGGAGTTGGAATGCTAGTCTTTGGGCCTACCTCAATTGGCATCGGAACAGGTTTTCTACCTTTCCTTGGCCTATCGATTGGCATAGGGACAGGTTTTCTACCTCTCCTTGGTCTATCGATTGGCATAGGGACATCGATTGGCATAGGGACAGGTTTTCTTCCACCCCTTGGTCTACCAATTGGCATAGGGACAGGTTTTCTACCTCTCCCCGGACTCTGAATTTTTTCGAGGTCCGCTATTTCGCGGAGGCCTATCGGATTAATACTTTTGCTAGCTTTAGCAATTTTATTGCCACGCTTGCCAACTCTCTTCCGCATGCCACGTTGACGCGCTTTCTGACTGCGTACTGCAGGTTTATTTGACCTCATATCTAAAATCCCCTATTAACAAAATCTGCCACGAGTGCGGCCTTTTCTAGCAATCCCATCGCCTCTACTTGAAACCTTACCACCTGATGACATCCTTTTGCCACCAATCTGTATGTTACCAAGAGCTTGAACAACTGGGATTCCACCAGCGCCCTTTTTTACTGGGCCCATCATCTCCATTAAAGATTGAATGTCAGATGCGTTTGGCATTAAATCCCCACCTTTTTTCATTTTTTTAACCATCTTATTACCTATCATCTGGCTACCCATTTGAGAACGAGAAATCAATTTATGATCCTTTTTTCCACTTAGTAGATTTAGACTTAGTTTTGCTAGGACTCCACTTAGCCTTGTCCGCCCAATACGCAGCAGACATTTTACCCTTAGAAATGTTCTTTGCGTGTCTAGACTTAAAGGCCTTACGCTGACCAACTGTCTGATTGGTCTTTACCCCCTGCTGTCCAAACCGAATAGTTTTAATTTTATCACCCTCTTTTGCCACAACTATGTGTGATTTTTTAGGATGATTGGGGGTGCGCTTGGGCTTGTTAAACCCAGACACTCCCGCTCTTGCTAGACGAGGGTCTTTAATAGCCATCTAAAACCTATCCGTACTTCTTTCTCATATGAAGAATTATAGTGTAAGTATCTGCAGACGTATGACCTACTGTTGTAAAGTTAATGTCTCCAGTAACGCCAGAACCTGCGTTATTGGTTAGGCCACCGAAAACAGTATAGTCATGATTGCCGCTCTGATTCTCACCAAGCTCAATGCAAAACTGATCTGAGGATGCATCCCAAAAAATCTGAACCTTCATGCCAATGCACTGCCACCAGATTCTTTCTATAATAACACCACTACAGGCTGTTCCATCCTGCAAGCCAGAGAGCGAGGAGACATCTACCTTTGTAACGGCTGACTCTCCAGTGCCATCTGAAACATTCGTAAATTTTATAACGGCGCTTTGCTTACCGTCTATAAGAGTTTGAGATGTTACTGCATCTGCCATTTATCAATCCTTTTTCTTGGGTGGACGCCCACGTTTCTTTTTGACTGGAACCTCTTCCCACGCCTCATTTACATGAGGTGTGGATGGGTCATCAGCCTTGAGCTTGCCGTCTGGGTTTCGAGCGCGAACTCTTTTAACCTCAAGAGGCGTCCCATCTGGGTTCAAGCCTCTTGCAGCCATTTCTTCTGCACTCGCTGGTTTAAATCTACTCATAGATCACCTACGATGCAGCAATAGTTGCGCCTGTATCTGAGCGCTTCCAATTAGTGCCATCAGAAAAAGCTAGGATTGCCGAGCCAGCAGCGCCATTCGATACAAATACTAAAGTACCTGCACCGGCAGCAGAAGCAGAAGGCGCGTTAGCAACTGTGTATGTTGGAACTTTTATGTCTCCGACAAAACCATTTGTGGATGTCACTGGACCTGAGAATGTAGTTGAAGCCATATTAATACCCCTTGCACAAGGTTTGGCCTTACAGTCTGTGCAATGTCAGGTGGGGTGTGTCCTGTCTGCAAGGCTAATGTAAACCCCAAATAAACAGTACCACGTTTTTTAAAAAAAGAAAGGGGCAACCTGAGCTGCCCCAATCAATAAGGGAGAAATGAGTAAATTAATACTCAAGTCCCTTGTATCATAACTTATGCTCCCGGAGAACCATAAATTCCTAATGGGTCGGATACGCCGAAAGAATAACGCTCACGCGCTTTATAGCGCACGTTACCTGTATCAAAATCACCGTCCATAGATGTTGACATAGGAGTCCGCACAAAGTGCTTCATTCCGTTTGGAACATCTGTAGTGATAAAGAACGCATCTGTGTCAGTCAGGTAGTGATTGACACGATAGCCCTCTGGGATCGAACCGTTTGAACGCAATGCGTTTACGTCGTTATCCGCAGTTCCTGTACGAAGCTCAGTTTGAAGCAAGCGAGTTGCAACGAACATAAGCGCAGGTGGAACGATAAGCTTACGAGGACGAGCTGCAATCAACAGACCACGTTCGTCAACGAACGCCGCAATGTCGATAACTGCTTGCTCAAGTGAGGTTTCGTTCAAGTCTGCATCCGTCGATAGACGGTTTGCATTGTTACCACCAGCAACAGTTGGGTGCGAAGTTGAAAACAATGTAGCGCCGTCACCTGAATTAAAGGTGTCGAAACCAGTGTTCAACAAGGATGCAGCCTTAACCTGCTTAGTGTAAGCCATGGCGCGAGCCAAAGCCTTTGTGTAACGTGCAGACAAAGAGTCGTACAAGTTGTCTTCCATCGCTTCTTCAGTGATGGAAAAGCCCATTGCAACCGTTTCGTGGTTGTAACGAGCCGTGAAGGACTCCTGCGCGTTGTCATACGAGATCGCTGAACCTTCAGGCTTAACAGGCGCTGCGCCAAAGCCAGAAAGTTTTACTTCCTCCTCAAAGCTACGCTCTGAGTTTTCAGTTTCATAAACCTCTGCATGTTCGTTTTCGTACTTTTCGTACTCCAATCCGAACAACGCATTGAGACCCGGTAGAAGCTCCTTCAGGAGTTGTGCGCGAGAAATAGCCATATCTCAATCTCCTATGCTGAGCCAGTTGTTGACGAGTGCTGATGGTAATTAAACTTACACACCAGAATCGGATAAGAAGTACCTTTCTCATCACCCTGATCGCCACCGAGATAATCGATAATACGAATTGGGTTTTGAGCATCTGTACTTATTTCAGAGATATCCAACGCAACGCGGCTGATATTCAGCGTTGTGTTTGGAGCCGTCTGAACAAGCAAGGTGTTCTTACCGTAGATGTCACCAGTATTAGTTGGCGCACCGTCAGCTTGGATTGTGAATAAAACGCTTGGATCATCAACGACGTAGGCCATTGCGTCAGACGCAACAGTACCTGCGGGCCATTTTTGACTAAACGTCATTTGGTTGGTGTTAGGATCAGTGTACTTAACACCCATGAAGATACCTACCATATCAATGGCTGTGGTATCGTCTCCAGTCGCGGCTTGCTTCTGAATGGTTGTCGCTGTTCCACCGTCTACAAGTTGCACAATATCACCTGTGCAAATGTTAGTATTGTAGGCGGAAGCTATTGGATATTGACGGAACACTTCTTGTGAACCGTTATCCAAACGACCAATCGGACGCAGACCAAAGGGAGCAGCAGTTGAAGACATTTGCCTTCTCCTTTTTTTCTACATTTAAAACAAAGTAAGCGCCCTATAAGTTCAATTGAACTTTTAAGTTACTTACCAAACGAGGTGCGCGTATTACGCTCTGGAGCCAGAACGGGCATACGCGGATCATTTTCACGCAGATAGTTACGATCAACAGCATCAATAGCATTTTGTGCGTTTTCTAACTGTCCATCAACACGATCATGCGCGATTTCTTCAGGGATGCTGCAAAGCATTAACCCTCCTACTTCCACATTGTCCTTAAACCTAGAGTCAAGGTCGGACACAACACGAAGCTCTGGATAGTCATCGGCCTTCACAGGAGTATACCCTTCGCGGAAACGGCTAGACACATTTGGATTGTCGCTTTGACCCATTAAAGAAGTGCGAATCCAGCGAAAGTGTAAACCATCACGGGGTTCGGGGGTCGGCAACGTAGACGGTCTACGCCAGTTTTTTCGACGCTGTCCTTGATCACGAGTATCAAGGTTACGTGGTTTCCTTTGATTAGCCATTACTTGCTATCCTTCATGATTTGCGCCGCATATTGTTCATTTGTCAGTCCGAGTCGCTTGGCGATTTTGACCGCGGAAGGAGTCAACTTAACTTTGCGTGGTTTTTTTGAGCTTCTGCTCGCAGGTGCTACCACGTTACCTGTTTGACGGGGCTGTGTGTTGACCTCCACTGTGCCATCGTCAAATTCTTCTGGGAAACGATTCCTCATCGCTCCGTCAATCGAATCATAGTACGCTTTGGTATTTGGGGAAACCCCCGATTTCACAACTTTTTCGTGAACACCAAATGCATACCCTGTCATTTCTTCATTTTTACCAAACCATGGGTTGTTATCCGCCCACTGCATTGCCTCTGGGTCAGGACGTTTAACCTCTGGATTTGGTTGAGGTTGATAGTTTGGCTGAGCTGCAGGTTGTGGGGGAGCAGGTTTGTAGTTATCTACGCGGAACTTTTCATTCTGCAAGCTATTCAGTTGCTCTTGAGCGGCAAGAAACGCTTCGCTATCCCCCGTGTCATAGGCTTCTTTAGCTGTTCGCTTTGCCTTGTCCATCTCAGCTTGCAAGCGACCCTGCGCCTGTTTTACAAGAACATGCTCGCCTTCAGCTAAACTCTTTCGAAGACGTTCATTTTCTTTATGAATTGTTTCTGCGTAACGAATTGCCTCTTCACGAACACGAGCAGACTCTTCCTTTGCCCTTCGTTCTTCGTGAAATTCATATTTTAATTTTTTGATTCTCTTTTGTACGTTATCGCTATACTGTTCAATCTCTTCATCTTCTGGGATTTCAGGATCAACACCCTCAGACCTGCGAGGCTTGTTGCGGTCTTCCTCTGGGGTATCGTCTTCTATCTCAACTTCAAAATTATCAGAATCAATATCTTCAATGATATCATCTTCTATCTTTTGCGCTTCTGCATTCATGCTCTTGTATACCCCCTTGGGTCATCAACAACGGCCTCGACCGTGTCATCATTGATAATACGAAACTCTTTCCCTTGGATTTTAAATCTAGTGCCAGAATAAGAACGAAATATTACGAAGTCTCCGACTTTACACCAAGGACCATCAGAGAACCTAGACTCATCCTTGTAAGCATCCACACCAACTTTTAGAACAAAGCCAATGATAGAAGCAGTTTCTTCTGCTGATTTAAGCTCATCGGGGACGATCACGCCACCTTGAGTCTTTTCGCTAATTTCTGGGATAGTTATTAGAAGCCTGTAGCCAGTGGGTTCTGGAAGTTTTGCTTCTATCGCCTCATCTACCTTGGCGTCATCTACATTTACTGTAGCGTACATTGTTCACCTATGTGCAGTGGTTTAGGTCCACAGTTACCTTGCGCGGTCTATTCCGCGAATAAGTTAAGATTACAAGAAAAAGTTTTAGCTATCAATATATCTTTTTTCAATTTCTTTTAAATCTTCTAAAATCTTGTTGTAAGAACTATATTCTCCAACAGCATGCCAGTAGGCATCCTGATTTTTTGCACCACCAGTTGCTAGAAATTGTTCAATAGAACTTTTGTATTCATTCAACTTACGCTCAAATATTAAGAAGACGTTAGTCTCTTCCATTTTTCTTCTCTTCTGCTTTTAAGATTTCCCTATCATCTAGGTTTAAATCTTTAGCTATTTCTAAACCAAGTCTTGCACCCGCAAGCTTTTCTGTGCGCTGAGACTTATCAAGCTCAGTTGCCAGTCTAGCCCCGACTTGAGCGCCAGCCCTTCTATCCTCTGACTTAATTCGCATCTCTTGGATGTCTGAATTTGTTTCAGCCTTCATCTTGTCAAGCTCAAGCTTGGCTTGATCCATTTCCATTTTGTGCTGTAACTCTTGCTCCTTAATGGAAAGTTCACGCTGCTGTATCTGAGTAAGTGGGTCTTCGGCTTGCCTCTGAGCTTCTGCTTGTTGTGCTTCTTGCTGATTGCTTTGCGTGATTTTTTGAGCAGCTTCTGCAACAAGCTTTGACAGCTCGAACTCTACATCTTCTGGCAGTGGAGCGTCTGGGTCTGGGAGCTCAACTCCAAGTTTTAATTGTATTTGATTGCGATATTCCATCGCTACATGTTCAGTGATGTGAGAAGACATGGCTGATTGTATCGCAGAAGCAAACGGAGACTGACCAACCATCTCTTGTATTTTAGGGTCTTGCATTGCCGCCATATGAGTTTGAATGTGCGCTTGATGATCCTGATAAGCAAAAGCTTTGACTGGCTCTTGCTGTAGAATTGACATGTTTTCCGTGACAGGGTCTTTGGGTTTGATCTCGTCTGGCAGCTTTATGATATCATCAGCATCTTGAATGCCAAGAACCTCTAACATCTGACGATGAAGCTTACCCATATCATACAATTGAGGCGCTTGCTGAGCAAGCTGTAGGGCGGATTGGTACTGCATGATGCGCTGGGCCATAGTAGCCGCGTTCGGATCGGATACTGGAATTACATCTACCCTGCCATCAAAATCTTTTGTTCGGTTGTGATCGCCTTCCATTTCATAGACATACTCGGCTGGCATATAGTCATGGATAACCTTTGCCAGTAAACGAAGCTCACGCTTCATTGCCGCATGCATACGAGACTGAACTCCAGACATAACCTTCATGGATCGCTCCATGAGCGCGAGCGTTGTCCCGACTGGGGCTTGCGCATTCATGTCACCTACTTGGATGTCAGCAACTGATCCAATGCGTCGGCCTTCTTCAACAATGTTTCCGAGTAACTGATACAGTACGCCTGACGGCTCTTTGTAAGGGATAAACGTAATTGCGTCACGAATAGCACCGCCCGGTACGTCCACATCCCTAAATTCACCCGGCATAAGAGGAGAATCATCACCTTTAATACGCATCCCGCGAGCTTTAAGACCAGCAGGTAAGTTCGATAACGTACCTGCATCAACAAGCTGACGAAGTATGGATGTCGCGGATTTCGCAAGACCACCGATAAGATGTATAAGACCTGTCCCATAGAAGCCGAGACCGGGGAGATATTTGTAATGTACGAAATGTAATCTCTTCTTTTTCTTTTCATCTTCACTATACCAATTCCGACGAATAGACAGAACGGTAGAGGAGGATTTGTCTATTGTTACAACATAAGGGAGCGCCAAGCCGTCAGGATCAGAGTGATCTCCGCCAAGGTCCAAGTTAGCATGCACTTCAAGGATGGTATGCCTGTCATCATCTTCCATAACAGCCGATTCACCATCAAGCTCATCGTACTTATCTTCGATATCTGTTCTGTCTGGGGAAGGCTCTGGCAGGTCTACATCACGATAGAACCCATTAACTTGAAGCTCAAGAACTTCGTTAGAGGTTTTCTTCATAACGTGAGTGTATCGCTCACACGTACCTAAGTCAGATGAACCATATGCAACTACAAAGTCTTCCGCTGGAACAAACATAGCGGCTGGGCGCTCATTGATTGGATCATAATAAACTTTTTTGAAGGCAGAGCCAGCAAGTGGAAGTTTAAACAGCATCTGCTCTGTTTCTTCGCGGTACTCAACCATCTCCTCAGTAAGGAGATAGTTCATTTCTGTCTCTACGCGCTGAGACTGTTTGTATTTTTCTGTAGATAGTTTGCCCATGATCTTGGTGCGAACAGGACCAGAAGCAGGGAAAAGCTCGCCCATGGCCTGTGCTTGGAATCGAACAACAGATTCTGTTAGAAGAGGGTGGAAAACACCCGAAGCCCCAGACCAAGGCTGTTGACGTTCCTCAATCTTTAGACCTAGCAAGTCTAAGCCTTTCACATAGGCTCTTGCCCAATCTTTACGAGATTCACGGTCAGACTCAAACTCTTCTATTAATTCTGAGGAAAGAATTTGAAGTTCCTGATCGTCCATGAACTCAGCCAAATTGCTTTCATGGTCAGGGCCGAGAAGTTCATCTGTTATGTCACCAGTGAAATCAATAACAATACTACCATCATCAGTCTCCATGGAAACTGCATCTGGGTTCACAATTTCAATTTCCAGATCAGCCTCTTTATCTTCATCATCCTGCATTTGATCAGGGTCAAAAGGTTCCATAGGTTTTGTAATAGCCATGCTGTTTTCCTCTATGCTCCACAGAACTATAGCAGATCAATTAATAATATTCCACTGGTCTTATGTATTTAGGCTTATCGTCATAATCATCACTTGATGATCTGATCCATCCACCCTGTCTGAATCGTATCAATGCCTGTGACACGGAGTCAACATAGTCATCATGTTCTCCAGAGGGAAACGACGCACACTCTTCAATAACATCGTATGATCCTTTTGTTGGGGGATGCCACACTACGCCGCTTGCAAACAGGTCAGTTACTGCATTCACACGAGCAATTTTGTCTTGCCCACGAGACGGCGTAAACTCTGTAACGGGCAGACCCATCGCCCTAAGCTCGAATATTAATGGCGCACCTGAAGCTTTCTTTTCCACAATCAATTGATCTGGCTCATACTCCCAGTACTTCTCATAAGCAAGCTGCTTTAGCTCTGGAAACTCTAGCTTTTCCTTATACGCATCTAACAATATTAGGTTTGGAGTAGTACCATTATTAATGTCCGAGTGATAGAATATCCCCCAAGTTGTACAGGCGCTGTAATCTGATCTTTGTGTTTTCAGGAAGGCAGTATCCCAAGACTGAAGTATTGCCTGACACATAGGGGGTTCTTCATGTTCCCACTCATTCCACCATTCTCGCTTAATAAGCGCACCCTCTTCAGAGGTTGGGTTCTGTTGATACTGAGCATTCCACTTTGATACTGGAATCTCAGCCTTAATCGCTTCTAGTTCTTGCTTTCCCCAGAACTCAGGCCATAATGATTTCCCAGAAGGCATGATTGCCGGAAGTTCTATTACCTTCCAATCATCAGTGCCTTCAATCTCAGCCGATCTCTTAATGATTTGTCCTGTAAGATCGCGCTTTGACCAGCGTGTCATTACAATAATGATAGCCCCACCGGGCTGTAACCGCTGACGGGGGCCAGATGTATACCATTCATAAACACGATCATAGACTTCTGGGTTGAACTGACCTTGCTGAGCTTCTTGTTCTGAGTGAGGATCGTCAATAATCAAGACATCCGCACCCTTACCAGTTACCGCACCGCCTACACCAATAGCAAAGTAGTCACCTTGCTTGTTAGTGTTCCAGCGTCCTGCGGCTTTTGAGTCAGAGGAGAGCTCAATGCCAGAAAAAACATCCTGAAAGTCCTCGCCTTGGATAAGGTTACGAACCTTACGACCAAAGCCTACTGCCAGTTCCGCTGTGTGAGCAGTTTGAATTATCTTTTTTTGTGGGTACTGACCAAGATACCAAGCAGGAAAAAGATAAGAAGCAAATTCAGACTTTGTATGCCGAGGCGGCATGTTAATAATTAAACGCTTCAGCTTTCCGCTGGCAACCTGCTCAAAGGCATCAGCCATAGTTTTATGATGCCTACCGCCAATGAAGCTAGGCCACATCATTTTGACAAACTCTAGAAAATCAGTTCTGGCATTTTCTTTTGACCGAGCCGAATCAAGAGCCTCAAGCTCTTTTAGAATTTCTGCCCTCTGATCTAGAGGGAGTGTTGATATCTTTTCTAAGATATTTGAATGCTTACCCATGATTTGAAAAATTCATAAACTTTACGGACCAGCGCCATTCATCATCTTCCATAAGGATTATCTTCACCAGTAACTATTTTTTTCTTTTTTTCATACGGAGTATCGACTCTGGAAGGCTCATCTCGCTCAACCCACCCATCATACGGCAGGACGTCAGGAACTGCAAACTCATCCTTCGTGGGTATGTAATTAGTAGAAGAAAATTTATCTAACCAAGTAGGCAGATCGTATGATCTACGAGGATACGGCATAGGCGTCGGTCGCTCAGGATACGGAGCAAACCCACCGAATTGACGTTGCATGGAAGGTCCATATTGGCTTCTGTATGCGCCCAATCCACCCATCATCCTGTTCTGACCCTGCATTTGCTGCTGTCTCTCAAGTTCTTGAATGCGGTAGCTTTTGTAATCACCAGAGCGTTCGAACCTACGTCTGAGCCTACTTAATTCAGCTTGCTGTTCTTTACTTGGCATTAAGCTCTTTTCGTAATCTACAAAGGCTTGGTATCTTTTGTTTCCCTCAAATGGATTTTGAGGCTGACCTGCTGTTTCAGGTTCATAGGGCATAGGTTGAGGTCTTGGCGATTCAGGTTCGTATACATGAGGTCTTGGCGAGTCAGGTTCGTACGGCATAGGTTGAGGTCTTGGTTCATATGGCGTGGAGTACGGATTGTAGTAACTCGGAAATGGAGTATTGTATTGCTGGCTTTGGTACGCACTGTAGCGCGACCCACTCCCAAAAGGGCTCTGCCCGTAAGAAGGTTCTTGCCCACCCTTGGTGTTGCCGTAAGAAGGTTGCTGCTGCCGAGGGTACACAGACCGCTGCGGTAAGCCATATCCACCGCCCATTCCTCCTCCTGCTCCTGCACCCATATCCATTCTCCTGAAAGTACTAAAAGTAAGCATAGCAAACAAATTGCCTCTTGAAAAGTTCTATTGAACTTAACCTGCTTGCAATGAGTGAGCGTATATGTATTATAATATATAATATATATAATACTCTCTCTCTAA
>Ga0208666_1001148_pt1 | contig 12007 bp, 11 predicted proteins | sample 5B_taG_FD_184078 | JGI IMG/M metagenome (GOLD analysis project Ga0208666, IMG submission 184078) | Marine viral communities from the Subarctic Pacific Ocean - 5B_ETSP_OMZ_AT15132_CsCl metaG (SPAdes) (version 2) | ecosystem: Environmental > Aquatic > Marine > Oceanic | place: Pacific Ocean...
TGTTACTGTAGTACCCGTAGGTGCAGTAGGTGTTGTAAGTAATGTATCAATAACTGATATAACCTTACGACTTTTATCCTGCTCTGTCATTGTTGGCTGAATAGCCGCTTCTGGCAGTGTTGTAGTATTTGGTGCGTCTGTTGTTGCCATTATCTCCCCTGTCTATTGTATTTTTTTTGCATTCTTTTTTCTTGTTTGTTTAAATTTTTTTTATGTCTTCTTGGTCTCTTTCTTGGTTTAGGTCTTTCCTCAAATGATTTAAATTTTTTTGCCATCTATGAAACTGTAAATGTTACTGTATTTATTACTGGTGAAGTAAAAAATTCTGATGCACCTGAAAATTGTGGAGGACTAGGAGATGATCCTCCAAAAGCAAATCCTGCTCCTGCTGGTGAATCTCCATTCATACCTGATCCTACGTTTGTATTTCTATCTGTTACCTCACTCCAAGCAGACCCATTCCAACTTTCTGTAGCACTTCCTTCATGAGATAATGCTACTGTATTATCTTCACCAAAAGAACTTCTACCACCACCTGAAGTATTCATATCAGCTACTTCAGTCCAAGCCGATCCATTCCATGATTCACAAGTTGTTAAAACAGTACTCGGTGGATGTAGACCACCACCTGTTATAGCCGATGTATATGTTCCAGATATTGGTAAATATTCTTTTGCTTCATTTAAATCACCAACTTCTGTCCATGATGAACCATTCCAAGTTTCTGTTAATTGTACACCTGATCCACCTCCACAGATAATTGCTGCTGTTGCTATACCTGTTCCAGTTGTTCTTCCTCTACCAGTATTTAAATCTCCAACCTCTGTCCAACTACTACCATTCCATGTTTCTGTATCAGCTACACTTGGATCATTATTTGCGTCTCCACCAAAAGCTAATGCTGATGTAGCACTTGCACCACAACCTGGAAGTTTATTTCTTCCTTTATTTAAATCTCCAACCTCTGTCCAACCACTACCATTCCATGTTTCACAAAGGACTGATTGTGATGGTGATCCACTATATTCTCCTCCAAAAGCAAGTGCTGAAGTTTGTGTTCCTGAACCTCCTCCTTGAAACCTACCAGTATTTAAAGCTGGTTGAGTTGACCAAGATCCTGCAGGATTAGACGTAAAACCTTTTAATGCTTGAGATGTAGAGTTATACCAAACTTGACCATTAATAGGATTAGATGGATCTGATGTTACAGTTTCAATATTACTTCCGTGTATATCTTTGTAATTTGTCATATCAATCTGTGTCTACTGTTTTAGTTGTTATACCTTGATTCCATTCTTCTGTTGCTGCTGTTAAACTTGTACCCCCACCACTTGTATTTCCTCCAGAAAATAATCCAGCAGTTGCAGTTCCTCCAGGTGAACCTTGTTGTCTTGATGTATTTAAATCAGCAACTTCTGACCAACTATTTCCATTCCAATCTTCAGTGTTTCCTGATATATCTGATCCATTTGGAGTTCCTCCACATGCTATTCCATCTGGCTGTGTTCCAAATCCAATTCCATTAAATCTACCTGTATTTATATCACCTACCTCAGTCCAACTTGATCCATTCCATGATTCAACAATTGTTCTAGGTGTAGGATTACCACCAGCTATTATTGCTGCAGTGCTAGTTCCAAATCCTGCTCTGCTATATCTAGCACTATTTAAATCTCCAACTTCTGTCCAGCTAGAACCATTCCATGATTCATTGACAGCAGTATAATCTGTAATATAACCACCTGCAGCTATTGCTGCTGTTTGAGTTCCTATCCCTGTTGTAAGTCTTCTAGCAGTATTTAAATCACCTACTTCAGTCCAACTAGAACCATCCCAATTTTCTGTTTCTGCTGTTAAAGTTGTTCCAGGAGGTTTTTTTCCACCAAAAGCTAGTGCAGCTGTACTAGATGTACCTGAACCAGATAATTGCCCTCTTGCAGTATTTAAATCTCCTACTTCTGTCCAACTTGTGCCATCATAAACTTCTGCATTTGCTACTTGTCCAGCGTGTATAGGTGTTCCAACATTTCCTCCATAAGATATATTAGAAGTTTGTGAACCAGCCCCTGCATTATAATGTCTTGCTGTGTTCATATTTCCACCAGTAGACCATGCAAGAGCTGCTGCACCTGCACCTACCCATTCTTCTGTTGCTCCACTTGCTCTGCCATTTCCACCAGAAATTATAGCTGTTGATTTTGTTCCAGCAGCACCAAATCCATTTCCATCATCTGAAACATTAGTTGTTTCAGTCCATGCTGTTCCATTCCAAGTTTCTACATTTCCTGAGTTTGCAGTTCCAGTATACCCAGCAGCAGCTACAGCTGATGTATTACTATCTCCAATTCCTCCCCAATTATATCTAGCTGCATTTAAATCTGCAACTTCTGTCCAACTTGTACCATTCCATGATTCTGTTTCTGTTTTATATGCTGTTGATGGATGATAATCTACTCCACCATAATATAATGCCGAGGTATTTGTTCCACTTCCTGCCCCTAATTGTCTGGCTGTGTTTAAATCTGAAACTTCTGTCCAACTTGATCCATTCCATGATTCTGTTCCAGCAAATTCTTCTTCTGAAGCACCTGAGTCTTTACGACCACCAAAACCTATAGCTGCTGTATTGGTTCCACATCCAGATAACTGTGCTCTTGCTTGATTTAAATTTGCAACTTCTGTCCATGATGAACCATTCCATGTTTCTGTTTCATTTTGATAACCTGGATTACCAGTACTTCCACCAAAAGCTAAAGCCGATGTGTTATTAGCTCCTGCTCCAGCTAAAGTATTTCTTGCAGTGTTTAAATCTGCAACTTCACTATAAGTTCCACCATCATAAGATTCTGTTTTTCCTGTAACTGCTGTACCATCGTGTCCACCAAACATTAAAGCAGATGTTGAAGTTCCAGCTCCTGCTAATTCTACTCGACCTGTATTTAAAGAACCACCAGTTCTCCAAGCACCAGCAGAAGTTACATTTGGATGTTGATACTGTAATACTTTATTAGTCTTATCATACCATACCTGTCCGTCAATAGGATTATCAGGATCAGTGGTATAACTTTTAATTGTTGTACCATGTATGGTTTTATAATCAGACATTTAATTCTATGCTTCTAATGTAATATCTGTAGGTTTAGCACCTAATCTTTCAATCTTTTCATCAGATGATTCACCTTCAACATTGTTATTGTCCCATGCTGTTTTAGCAGCATTAACTTCTGTAGTAACAATTGCTTGTGCTTCATCTTTAGTTTTAACTGTTCCAGCAACTTTTGCTATCCAAAGATTAGCATGTTTGTTGTATGCAGGAACTTGCCAGACGTTTCCAGGAAAACTCTTAAAAGTTATTCTGTGGGATTCGTCATGGTCAATAAAACCTCTACCCCAGTTTGTTGCTACACAGTATTGATATGTATTTGCCATTTATTTTTCTCCTTATTAATCTGTTAATGTTTCAGTTGCGACTGAACTTCCACTCCATTCTTCTGTTAATGCCTTATTTGGACTAGGTGTTCCACCTATTCCTAAAGAATTTGTAGTAGTTCCTGTTCCAGAAAGATCAGATCTTGCTGTGTTTAAATTTGCTACTTCCGCCCAAGTAACTCCATCCCATTCTTCAGTGTTTGCTGTATTGGGTGGGGCTTCTCCTCCAAAAGCTAAAGCTGCTGTTGAAGTTCCAGATGCTGCTCCACCATATCTTGCTGTGTTTTGATTACTTAATTCAGTCCAAGAAGATCCATTCCAAGATTCTGTTTCAGTTAAATAGGTAGTACTATATCCACCTAAACATATACCAGATGTATTATCAGCACCTGCTCCTGTTATACCATATTTTGTAGTATTTAAGTCACCAACTTCTGTCCAACTAGAGCCATTCCAAGATTCTGTTTTATTTGTATTTGGAGCCACTCTTCCTCCAAAACCTAAAGCAGATGTTGTAGTTCCAAAACCACCTAATTGTTGTCTATTTTGATTTAAGTCTGCAACCTCTGTCCAACTAGAGCCATTCCAAGATTCTGTTACAGCAACAGGTGAGGTAGGATCGTTAATCTCTCCACCAAAACCTAAAGCTGCCGTTTGTGTACCATCTCCTGCTAATCTCCTAGCTTGGTTTAAATCTCCAACTTCTGTCCAACTAGAACCATTATATTCTTCAGTGTATGCAGTACCATCAGTTCCATTGGCATCTCCACCAAACATTAATCCTGCAGTATATGTTCCTGCAGCAGCACCTAATCTTCTACCATTATTTAAAGTACCACCCGTAGCCCAAGCACCTATTGGTGCACCTGGACCTGACCATGCTTCTGTTACTGCTGTTATAGGAGGTCCTTGTCCACCGACAGCCAAAGCTGATGTATTTGTATTTCCATCACCAGATAAACCATTTCTAGCTGTTGATAAATCTCCATCTTCACTCCAAGATGTTCCATTCCATACTTCTGTCTTTCCTACTCTACTACTTCCATCATAACCACCAAAAGCTAATGCTGAAGTATATGTTCCTGCTCCTTTTAGATTACCCCTACCTGTATTTAAATCTGCTACTTCTGTCCAACTACTACCATTCCAAGATTCTGTTGTACCTGCTGCTGGATAACTACCAAATGCTAAAGCTGCTGTTATTATTCCAGCTGTTCCAACTTCACCTCTTGCAGTATTTAAATCACCTACTTCAGTCCATGATGATCCATCCCATGTTTCTACTTGTGCATTAGGACCACCACCACCAACTGCTAAAGAAGACGTATTACTTGCACCAACTCCTCCTAGATAAGATCTGGAAGTATTTAAATCTGATACTTCTGTCCAACTACTACCATCCCATGATTCTGTTTTATTTGTAACAGGTGGTGTTCCACCAAAACCTAAAGCTGATGTATATGTACCATTTCCTGCCAAAGCATACCTAGCAGTATTTAAATTAGAAACTTCAGTCCATGATCCATTAAAAATTTCTGTATTATTATAAAGTGTTGCCCCACTTTGCCCACCAAAAGTTACAAATGCTGTTGTAATTCCTGCACCAGCTAAATTAGTTCTAGCTTGATTTATACTTGGAGCAGTTGCCCATGAACCAGATGTGGTTACATTAGGATATTGATATTTAAAATCTCTATTAGTGCTATCATAAAATAATTCTCCTGTTTTAGCACCTGCTAGATTTCCAGCACTATTACGAATAGTAGTGCCATGTATATCTTTATATTCAGCCATTATTTACTTTTTAATAACCAACCTTGAGTTGAATCTGTAAACACTAAAGTATTTGCTGCTCCCTCTACAGCAACTGTTAAATCATCTGTAGATCCATAAATTTTTTCTGAACCATTAGCAGCAATTGTTAAATTGTTAGTATCAAATGTTCTTGCATAATCTACGAATGTAACCTCATCACCAATAGTTCCTGCAGGTAATGTTAAAGTTAAAGCACCACTTGTTGTATTCATAAATACACCTTGACCAGCTGAAGCTGTATAATTACTAGTTTTAACTGATTGCCATTGTGTTCCACCACCAATATAAGTTTTAATTCTAGAAGCTGCAACTTTTCTATTAGTTCCTCCAGCTCCATTATCTACTATAAATAAATCAGCATCAACTAAATCTTCACCAATATCAGTACCACCATCTATATCTAATGCTGTTAAAGGAGTTGTTCCTGCACTTATACTTGCTCCAGAAAGAACAGGTGTTTGTGAGAATGTGACAATACCATTTGATGCAATTGCTATAGCATCTTTGTCGGAAGCAGAACCAATATTACCTGCATCTGCAATAACTATACCTGCATTAAATATTGCTTCACCTGCAGCTGACATATCTAATGTTAATGCAGTTATATCAGAGCTATCATCAGTTCCTTTAAATATAATATCTGTATCACTAGCTGCTGCATCAATAGTAATATTACCTGATGAAGTTGTAAGATTAACTGCCGCATCACCAGCTGTTAAATCATCTGCTGCTGAAGATACACCACTTGTAAAATATGTTTTAAATGTAGCAGCACTAGTAACTTTCATAGTACCACCATCATTATGAATTATACCATCACCATCTGCAATTGCTGTAGTACCTATTGTAGCTCCACCATCTATAAAATTAAGTTCTGTTGCTGTTGCTGTAACACCATCTAGAATATTTAATTCTGCTGCAGTTGAAGTTACACCATCTAATATATTTAATTCAGCGGTTGTTGCAGTTACACCATCTAATAAATTTAATTCTGTAGCTGTTGAAGTTACTGCTACATCTTCATTAATTTTAGGAGATGTTAAAGTTTTATTTGTAAAAGTTTGTGTAGCCGCTATACCAGCAATTGTATCTGTAGTTGCAGGTAAAGTTAATGTTACATTACCAGAAAATGCTGAGTGTGCAGGTGCTTGAACAGCTGCATAGTGAGCATTACTTGACTCACAATATAATCTTAATGCAGATTGTGATCCACCATTTTTAAGATCAATAATACCTGTTTGAATATCTACATTACCATCAATTCTAACAACACCAGTGCCATTAGGTGTTAATGCAATATTACCATTTGATGTTGATACTAAATCATTACTATTAACATCTAAATCACCACCTAGTTGAGGAGTAGTATCTTCAACTACATTTGATATTGCACCCGATGTAGCAAGTCCTGATACAACTGCTGATCTTGCAATTTTTTTAAGTCCACCACCTGAAGTATCTACTGCTAAGAATACATCATCATTAGCAACTGTAGATATTTCTGATAATGAACCTACTGCTATAGAATTAAAATTTGTACCATCTGCGATTAATAAATTACCTGCAGTATTTGTACCCATGACAATATCATCACCAGTTACTGTAAGATCTCCACCAACAACTACATCACTATTAAATGTTGCTTTACCTGCAGCACTACCATCAATAGTTAAGAATGTTGTATCTGCACCACCATCAGTTCCTTTTAAAATAATATCTGTATCACTACCTTGTGCATCAATTGTTATATTTCCTGCAGATGTAGCAATATTAACTGCAGCATCTCCAGTGCTTAGATCATCATAGGCAGTTGATATACCTTCTTGAAAATAAGTTTTAAATGTGGTAGCACTTGTAACTCGCATCGTACCACCATCATTGTGTATAATACCATCTCCATCAGCAATAGCTGTAGTTCCAACTGTAGCACCACCATCTATTAGATTAATTTCTGCACCAGTTGCTGTAATAGTAGTACCGCCTAAACTCATAGCATCAGCTACTAAACTATCAATATTTGCTGTACCATCTATAAATAAATCTTTAAACTCAAGAGAGGAAGTTCCTAAGTCTATATCATTATCTGTAATAGGTACAATAGCACCATCTTGTATTCTTAATTGTTGTACTGCTGCTGAGGATACCTCAACATAAAATTCTAAATGATTATTAGTTGTATCAACTAGTATCTTATTTAATGCATCTGCATCTCTAAGTGTACTAATAGGTCCACCTTCACCCGCAGTACCATCATGCGAGTGTCCTGTTGTTGCATGAAATGCAGCTAGTACTTGGTTAAACTCATCATTGCTGTGGGCAGCAGTGATAGTATCACCTGTTGTAAAGCTGGATTGTCGTGCTGAATATCCTGCCATTATCTTCTTCCTCCTGGGGTAAATTCTAATTGAAATCCTTTAACTGAAAATGAGTCTGCACTGTTTTGATCATCTATCTGTAGTGCTACTGCAAATCCAGATCCTTCTACTGTTTGTCTAACTAATGGAACACCTGATGCATCATATAACGAACTACCATATTTAGCAGCACCATATTGACCAGCACCACCTACTGTTGGTAGGGCTATCTTTTCTGGCTGTGGACTATTCTGGTCATCATAATTATATCTAAGAGCTAAATTTGCATCAATAGATGTTCCTTCACCTTCATAGTTTAGATTAACTCTTTGCATATATTTTCTAACACCTGGATCACCCATTACCATATCAGGTGATCTATATACTGCTTGAATAGTAGTTGTAGTTGCACCTGTAGCAAAAGTATTACCTGTTTCCATTTTATAAATGAATCCATCATAACCACCAAATACTTGTGTCTCAACATTACTAATAAAGTCTGAATCTGTACAAGCAGGCTTTATACCTACTATATCTGAATATTCAAAACCTATTCCACCTGTATTAGGGTTATTTTTTAATACACCTATAATTCCTTTAGATGATAACTGTCCTGCAGCATCAACTGGATAGAATAATCTATATTGTGATTTATCTCTAATAACTAAAGATGTTATTCTATCTAATCCTATATCGTCAATTCTAGATTGTATCTGTCTAGAGATAGAGCCTAGTTCAACGTCACCAATTCTAGCTGTACCAGCAATAGTTCTTAAACCATCTGGTGCTAAAAATATAACATCACCACCAATCTCTTGAATACTACCACCATCTCTACATCCAATATTTCTTGTAACTTCTTGTACTGCAAAATTACTAGATGTTGTTCCAGTTAGTTTATATATTCTATCTTCACAAAATATAATTAATTCATTCCTAAATACTTTTAATCCAACAACAGTAGAGTCAACTTTAAATGATCCTGCACCACTACCAGTTGTAAAATTATCTTCTGCAAATGGTACACTAAATATAACTTCCTGTGAATTAGTTGCACCAGCATAAAACATATGGTTTTGAAATGCTTTTACAAACTTAGGATTAGTTGGGGCTGTACCACCACCTGTTGCATTTACAACATCAACTGCAAAGCTAGAATTAATTATCTGTGCAGCTGAGTGTCCTGTTGCAATAATTATTTTATCTGTACCATCAAAATTAAATTTTTCAAAATCGTATGCTCTAGTAGATGTACCTAATCCAGTTGTTAGAGTTGTAAAACTACCTGAAGTAGTTCCTCTGTGTATATCTCCACCTCTAGCTGCAATTATCTGTCCATTAAATATTATTGAACAATCAACAACCAGACTACTATTACTAGATCCTTGTGGTACTATTGTAGTATTATATTGTGCTGTTCCACTAACACGTCTATATCCACCTTTAATATCAGGCTCAAAGTTTTGTAATATAAGAGCCTCCCCAGGTTGCATAGAGAATACATCTTTATTTAATGTTAATCCTCCAGCACAACTTACTACAAATGGTGATATTAAATCTGTAGTTGGCATACTATCTATCTGACATTACATTGTATATTCTAACATCTGATCTCATATAATCAGCTTTTGTAGAATAATCTGTTTTTAATAATCTTAATTTTCTTTGATAATCTCTATCTGCTAATTGTGCATGTTGAGGATCTGATCTAAGCATATATGTATAGTACTTTGCTCTGTCAGTTACTATTCCTCCAAATCTATCTGGTAATGACATATTATCACCATGTGCAGATAAATCTGTATGTGTAGTATAATAGTTATATGATAGTGTTAATTGATCATCACTAGGTATAGGTGTTACACCAAATGCTGTAAAGTTTGGTAGTATATAAACTTTAGATGGTGTTCCATATACGTCACTATCATTTCTATCATCTATTGATTTATAATTTTGTAAATAATCATCATAAGAAATGTATGATACTTTCTGTCTAGTAGTATCACTTCTTGAACATCTTATATAATCTACATCTAATTGAATACCACTTGATTCTACATATATAAATGATGATTTTGCTGTTGCTGTAAATGTTGTATTTAATATAGCACCTTGACCAAAATCAGTTACTGCTAATGTAGTATCTAAATTTTGTGTGCCACCTGCTGATGTACCAACTCTAACAATTAATGCAGTGCTAGAACTGTTTGGACTTAATACTCTAATCTGTAATTTATATTCTTTATTAACTGTAGTCTCTACTGATTGATATGCTGCTGCATCATTTAAATTTAATCTACCATTACCACTAGAAGTATAAGAAGGTGATCCATCACCTGTTGTCCAACTATTTATATTAGATGTAAACTCACCATTTGTTACTAATTCTCTTGGACCAATAGTAAAAGAATCTCTATCTATCTTTCTAAAGTCTGCTGGAAAATCATATTCTGAATCTCCAGTAGTTAAATTTTGTGTTGTTCTTGCATATAATAATGGTATCTCAGATGCTTCATTGTAAATATCATGTATACTTTTATTTACAAAATCTTTAATAGCAGTCTGTATACCTCTACTAGAGGCAAACGTACTTGAAGTTAATTCTGTTTCGTTAAGTTCTCTAAGAACTCTATTTGTCAGTGTTAGGTAAGTTGTTGCCATTTTGTAATAATTCTAATATTCTATCAAGTTTTTTTTCTTGATCATTAATTTTGTTTTCTAAATAATCCACCCTCATATCATTATTACTTCCTAGCTTAATAATTCTTTGACCTGTACTTGCATTACTTTTTTTTGTTAAATCATGAATAGCCATGTATCTCCTAAATGTTATAAGGGGTATTAGTTAAAGGGGGCATATAGCCCCCTCTAATATTAAACAGATTAAACAGCAGTGTCTTGCTGAGAGTCTGTATTTCTGTCAGTTTCATCAATACCTGATACGTCACAAAGTACTGCGAACACACGGATTTTACCCGCTGCTGCCGCTGCACTTAGTACTAATACGTCTAAAGTATCTGCACTTGCAACTATAGTTCTAGCTGTAGCTGTTGGTGCAGAGAATCCTGTAGCGTTAGTATCTCCATCAACGTATCTGTCAACGTCACCACCTGTGATACCTAAATCAAGAGTTACTGAAGAAGATAATGCAGTGATTACCTCGATTCCAGCTTCCATGATTAAAGTTTCTGCAGGGATGTCAAGTACTCTAAGAACATCATTTTGTGCTGCTCCAGAGTCGCCATTGATTGCTGCTACGTCAATTGTATTTTCAACTAAATAAGGTGTTCTACCATTAGACGGATGTCCAGTAGTTCCACCAGCTGCTGTTAAGTCATAAGTAGCCATAGTTCTCTATTATCCTCCTAATTAACCTATTGTTATTACGCCAGATCTTACTGCTTCGCTTCTTAGAATTTTTCTTCCAAAAACGTGTAAGCCTCTGACTACGTCTGCGAATGAATCAGGGTCTCTGATTAATTCAGTTTTTGCAATGTGATTTACAGTTGCAACTCCTGACATATGTCCGTATAAAAATGCAAACTCATTTGATCCAGCTGAACCGAATGTATGAGATGCTGCACTTCCACCAGACACAGCAATAGCATTTGACTGGTACATATTAAAACCAAATAATGGTCTGTCTGTGACTTTACCATTTCTGATTTGTGATGAACCACCATCAGCCATTACTGATTGGTCAGAAAGTTTAGCACCTGATTTTCTTAATTGCTCAAAGAATTCAGGTGGTGCAACTAACCATCTATTTTCTTCTGGTACGCTATTCTTGTCAAGAACTTTTTTAGCTGCTGACACAACGTCTGCTAAAGTGTCTGCTGCTGCATCACCATCGATTGGTGAACCATCAGTTCCAGTGTCACTAGCAGATGTAGAAGCGTTATCGTAGATAAACTTCAATACATTGTAGTCGTAGTTTTTCTTTAATGAATATGCACCTGAAGAGGTTGCAAGAGCCTCAAAGTTTACATGAGATTGTCTTTCTTCAATATCATCAACTTTAAAAGCAAAATAAGAACCTTGGTCAACTGTCATAGTTATTTGGTCATCAGCTAATAATTGTGTATCAACTGTTTGTCCTCTAGCATAATCTCTGACTGTGATCGTAGGCTCTTTTATTAGTTTTACTGTGTCGCCAAAATTTTCAATTTCTCCAGCGTAATCAGTGTTAGTAATATCTTCTACCACTGATGCTCTTCTGAAGAATTTTTGAACTTTCTGACTAAAGATTTGTGGGGTAAAATTACCTTGTGAAAGGTTATTGTAACCCGTAGCACTTCCAAAAGCCATGGTTGTACTCCTCCTATTGTTTAGTTAGATTGTTAACGTTGTTCAATCCTACCTTCTAAACGAGCAAGGTCAATCTCCTGTTCAAGTTTTTCAAACTCATG
>Ga0208666_1001149_pt1 | contig 12004 bp, 18 predicted proteins | sample 5B_taG_FD_184078 | JGI IMG/M metagenome (GOLD analysis project Ga0208666, IMG submission 184078) | Marine viral communities from the Subarctic Pacific Ocean - 5B_ETSP_OMZ_AT15132_CsCl metaG (SPAdes) (version 2) | ecosystem: Environmental > Aquatic > Marine > Oceanic | place: Pacific Ocean...
CCACCTCCGAGAATTGTTCCCGGAGTTGAAGATTCTGGATTAGTAGTCGTCGAGGTCGCGTTCTCTTCCATGCGATTGTCTTTCTAACTGTTCAAGTTCACCGATTGACACACTCAAATAATTGATGATGTCCATGACAACGGATCGCCGTCCCTCATTTGCGTGTGTGTGATAAGGATCTCCAGGAACCAAGGTACTGGAGAAAACAAAATGCCGACTGCATAAGTCAGCAAGCACACGTTTTCCGGCATCGCTACCGAACGTGCTTTCATAATCTGATTTAAGTTGTTTGCGCTTTAGCAATATTCAAGCTCGCTTGAGATCGGTTGCGGTCTGCCATCGAGACCAGGTTATCGGCTTCCGCGACTGCCATCTGTTCCTGCATTTGAGATTGCATTGCCATCTGTTGTGCTTCAGCTTCCATTTCTGCTGCAAACTCTTCTTCTGTCTTGAAGACGGATGGAGGTACGCGCAGGATCTCGGCTGCAATGGTTGCGACTCTGCCTGGATCCAGACGACGAAAGACGGAAGGATCGATCTGCGCCATTGGTGTGAGAAACTGTAAAAGTGAACTTACTGATGTCATTTCTCCGGAACGCTGCGCGATCCCGACCGGGTTCGTGTATTCAACCTGGAAATCTGCATCCATCAAAATCTCAGGAGGAGGAGGAAGCATCTGGTTTTTAACCATGATGTAAAGGGTTCGTTCCACCAACGGGCCGAGAAATTCAACTTCCTGGCGAGATACGATCGGCCCTAAGATCTGAAGCCGGTCGCGTTGGCGTTGCATGATTTCGGTAGCAGAAAAACGAAGAACATCTCCATCGCTTGCGGTCGGGCCAGGAAGCTCGAGCAGATCAAGGTAGAATGATCGGTTGATCGCATCACGCACCTGGGCCATCTTTGCATCATTGAGATCGGGACGGCCTCCGGTCACTAAAGGCGTGATCCTGTCATTCGGGCCGAGTCCGGCACGATAGTAATTCAGTCCTCCAGGAGTTGTTCGAATCGGAGAAAGAAAACCATCGTCAGGAACCAAAAGCGGAGGATCCACGATTTTTGCGAGTGCCTTGAGTCCGAGCTCCTCCATTTTATTAAGCATCTTGCAGTCTGCAATCGCCTCGATTCCCGGGCCTCGTCCATAAATCTCCTGGCTTTGCCTCTCCCATCTGCTGCACAGGTAGGGAAACTGCTCGAATCCTGAAACAGAAATAATCTTTTTGGATTCATAAAGCATGTAGATCGACATGAACGGCATGTTCGAAGATCCCGGCATGTTCATGTTCCGGTCACGCCTCGGCTTGACGATGTGAAGGCATTCGAACTTATGGTAAGGATTCCCATCGGTGTATGCCTTGACTACGGATTCCGGTAAGGATTCAACTCCGAACTCTTCAACAAGTGCTTTTGCCGTATGCTTGAACTTTCTGAAAACGGTATCGATCTTCTGGAACTTGTTCATCTGGAGATAGCATTCACCAAGATGAAAGGTCATGAACATCGGCCCGAGCCCAGGTTCATCTCGAACAAACATCACTCCGGTTCCAAATGCTCCGAGATCTAAATAAAACTCATGACAGGCTGGATGGAAGTTGCTTTGCGGTCGGTTGAAGACTTCAAGAACCAATCTCTGAGATTCTTCGAGCCACAGCTGCACATCACGATCCTGCATGATCTGGCGAGGAACATTCAGCTGGAACCAGGATAATTGCGAATTCGTGAGCGTGTTATGAAGCCCACTTGCAAACCTGGTCAATGCCCGGACTGCGGTTCCTTCGAAGATCTTCGATCGTCGTTTTTCACCAGGTGCGTATTCCGTTGTAAAGTCAGCACGGCGCGGAATCATGTATTGAGAGATTTCCTGCCAATACCATTCCCAATTATGCCGATCGGTCTCGAGCTCCTGGAACTCGTAGATCAGCTGATTGGTAAGCTCGCGCTCTTCCTGGGAAGGAGCCTGGTTTTCGAATTCTGCCATCAACTCGTTCCTGTCAAGGATCTACCGGATCCTGCACCGAAGGATCGGCCCATTGTCAGATTGGTTTCTGCTCTGCCGTATCGACCGGCAAGCATTCTCCGGATCGCATCCATGCGTTGCTGTTCCGTAAGTTCGCTACCCTTATCTATTTCTAAGTCTTTTGGGTCAATAGGCTTTTTTTCTTCCGGCGTGGAAGCTGCTGGAGTGTCGTCGCTATCGTTGTCGCCTTTGTAAGTTGGACTCAAATAAAGCATTTCTGCTGCACCAGCAACAAACGGATTTAAAGGGCCAAAGTCCATAACGTTATCACCAATTCTAAAACTACTACCACCGCTTTTGTTGTAACCTTCTACAAATCTGTTGGGATTAAAAATATTTTGAAATACGTTAAACATGATTCCCTTTATGCAAAAGCTGACCGGCTCGTCAGCATCGTTCGACGTTGAGCGGATTGACGGGTTCCGCGTTTTCTTTGACCAGGTTGACCGAGCATCGCATCGATCTCCTGTTGACTAGAACCAAAACCACGCAGCTTCTTTACAGAAGCATCGATCTCACTTTGATAGGATTTGGTTTCGGTATAAAACTTATCAAGATCGGCTTTCGCTGTTTTCAGATCAGTCTCATAGGATCCAAGAGACTGCAACCGACTTCTGGTTTGTCCGAGATCACTTTCCAAGGTTGCATAGGCTTGTTTGCCTTTTTGATAGTCGTGCCAGGTTTTTTCTGCCATGCCGTAAAGAGTGATGCCTTTGACATCGTCTTCCGTAGCTCCTGCATCAAGCATTCTTTTGACTGAAGCAAAAGCAGGAGCAAAATCTTCAGCATTGAACGCATCGATTTTCTGCTTCCGGTAGTCTTTAGCAATGTCGAGAAATGAACGGGAATCATCTGTTCCGGTTCCATAGTCGGTGCGGAATCCCTTCATTGCCATTTCTGATTCACCGCGAAGGGTCTGAAAAGCAGATTCTTTTCCTTTAATTTCTTTTAAAACAGGAGCTCTTTGTTTGAGGATGCCTCTTAAATTTTCCTGTTCGGAGCGGATGTTTCGAATGTTTGTCGGAAACTTGCTTTGGATCGCCTGGGATCTTGTCAGAATGCTCATATCATCAGCTGCTGTTCGGGTTGCTGGTGCTCCTGAAACGGGATCCAGTTCAAGGTTCCTTCTGCATGTTGCGGTCTTGGTTCAAAGGAAAGGCTTTTTGCAAATCGTAAGGATTGAACGGCATACCGGGTTGCTGCCATCAGATCGTCATGCTTCTTGATGATCTTGCCGTCAACTCTGTGATAAAGCCGAAACTCCTCGAACCAATCATTCAAATGTCCAAAGACCTTGAATCTTCCTGTTTCCATCCGTTGCAGGATTTCCATGATGCCAGGTTCAACAGTAATACCTCCCTCCGGATTCTGGAAATGGGTTCCGAGCATCTCAACTCCGAGCTTTCGGTACTGTGAAGCCAATGGTGTACCCGATCCCTTATCGTGAACATGCCCGTCATGAGGCCAGGCAACCGGGATCCAGGAGCCTCTTGATTTGATCGCCTGTGCATGAACGACCGGAGTGTTTCCGGCAACGCGATAGCAGTCATTGACATAGATGACATCATTGTCGCGATCGTGCGCGAGCCAGACGACACCGGTCGGATGATCGTAGCCGAAATCAATTCCAGCAAGTCGAGCCCAATGTTGAGGAATCTGGAACGGAGGAACCGAGATCTGATCTTCCGGAATCGGGAAAACCAAACCAGATCCCAGGACAGGCAAACCCTTTGAACGCATTTCTCGTTCATGCGGAGGTAATGCTGCCAGAATCTCATTTTGAACATCCTTGCTTAGATGAGGTGCATCATCCCAGGTCGCTCGGTATAACGCCTGGTTCGGTTTCAGCTGATTCATAAACTGAGCACAAACATCGGTGAGCCCCTGCTCCGGAGTGAATGTCATGAAGACCAATCCTCCAGTTTTCAAGGAAGCTCTGAGTGCCTGTGAATAAATATCCTGCGGAGGTTCCTCGTCGAGCCAGCAGCATTGAACGGCAGTTCCCATCCAGGCTTGCTTGCCTTGCTCGTAGGACTTCAGTTGAAGTTTCGAGTTTCTTCCGGAGATGTGTTTGACGACCACCTGGGCGATCGCGTTCGGAACGCCAGGCTGTCTTTCTGTTGAAACGATCAGATGCTTCGGGATTGCTCCTTTGCCGAACTCCTCCGGATCCCCGGGCTCTCCGATCAGTTCGCTTTGAACGATGTCCCTGGTGTTGTTCGAAGTGTTTCCAGCTGCCCAGGCTTTGATCGGCTTATCGAAGCGAGTGCCTTCCCACCAATCGGGATAAAGGCCGGTAAGGTGATAGGACAGTTCCATTGCTCCACAAAAGGTCTTCCCCGTCTTGTTCCCTGCCATGAGCATCCGCTGCCGAGCCATGTTCCCCTGCTCGTCTTTGCCAGCGTGGAATTTTCGCTGGTAGTCATAAGGCGAGTAAGCTTGAAGCTGATTCGTTTCCAGGATCTCGACATGCTCTGTTAAGAGATCGACGACCTGGTCACGGACTTGATCATTCTCCAGTAAAGCTTCCATCACACACACACAAAAGGGTCATCGTATCTGAGAACAGGCCAGTTCCCGTAAAACTTTCAATCATCCTTCTTCGGACGACCACTCTTCTTTGCAGAGTAACCATGCCCGGAAAGCATTCGCTGCTCATCTGAGTTTTCAACGACTTCAACAGTCTTCTTTGTTTCCGGGTTCGTCATCTTGACTGTCTTTCCGGTTGGTCTTTTCCAGCTAGGCATATTTTCTCCTTTAGCGTTTTGGTGGTTTCTTCGGACCTTTGCCTTTTCCGTAAGCCATGGGACTCCTTTGCTAGTTAATCATTTTTCGTTTGCCGAGAAGGATCTCTGCTTGATCCTTGCCGACGATTGATGCGAGCTCTGCTTCTACCTCCTCCGGAGAGCGCGGAGCCTTGAGGTGCTGAACCTTCTCTACCGGCTTGAAGCCGGCTCTGTCTAGGAGATCGATCGTGCAGCGAGCTCGAACTTGCTCCGACTCTGCATGAAAGGCGAGTTTGACCAGGTTGTCCAGGGCGAGTCCTGCGGTCTTGCCGAGGTTCGCTCGAACTTGTTCTTCGATCTGAGTCTTGAGGTGGTGTGCTTTGACCTTCTCCGAAGGAGTCAAAAGCTGATCTCGCTCCGAAGGTGTGAGTAAGGCTGCCTTCTGGATGAACTCCTGGGTCTCCTCCTTGCGAACGTGTCCGTTGGGGTTGCGATGCTCCAAAGGTCGGTTCTGGATCTTGGGAACGCGGAGCTTCTTGGGTGAGGTGGTTGTGGTGGTCAAAGCGTTTTTTCTCCCCGTGTAGAGGGACAGGACGACCTCATGGTGGTGAAGGGCCAATTTTGTGATCCCGGGGTCATTTTTCGTTGACTAGGCTTTTTTTCGATCATTTTTCCTGGACTGTTATCCGATCGGTTGGAGCTCTGCAACAGGAAAAACCACGGGATAACACCACGCCTCGCGCGGATCCTTATACGGGAGGGGCTTCGAAGGATCATGGATCCCTTGCGGGTCCGGCTCGAGGTCGTTGACCAGGGCGATAGCCTGATCAAAACGATCTAATCGAGACCTGGTAAATATTATCTTGACTGAGACCTCGAAAAACAGTAGGGTTTATCCATACTATTTGAACCAGGGCCGGCAAGCCCAATCATTCAAGGACACAACATGCAGATAAACACTCGATACTTGTGGATGAACATCAGACTCCGGGATGAGTCAGAAGTCATTGAGATGATATGCGAGGAGCTCAACCAGCACGGCCTCGAAAGCTGGACGGCAGAGCTCAACGGCAAACTCACGACCTCGGCAGGAAAATGCAATTACAAAAACAAAAAGATCATTCTCTCGACAGAGTTTGCTCTGCGATGCCACCCGGCAGATCTACAAAATACAATCATTCATGAAATAGCTCACGCACTCACACCTGGTGCAAGCCACGGAACGAAGTGGAAAAACAAAATGAAGGAGCTCGGCGAGCGACCCGATCGCACTCACACCCAGGAATGGCGCATTCCAGATGCCTGGCTTTACTGCACAAAATGCAAACTTGAATATACAAAAACATTCAAACAACTCAGCCGATACGACATCTGCCCGGCTCCGATCGGCGGTGAATATCTCAGCGGTCAAGTATTAGATAAAAAATGCGCCTCGATCGGCCTTTCGAAAGCTTGCGGAGAAAACACGCTCCGGATCCATGTTGACAAGCCGAGCGACCAGTTCAAGCCTCGCAACCATTGGACCCAGATCGACCACAAAACAGATTATGAACTAGAACCAGCCCCGGAGCCCGTCGAGGATCCGGATCCCACAATCCGATGCCCTCGAGTATCGGTCTTTCCTTCAACGATCGTGCAGCCGTCGTTCCTCGACGATGTTCCGATCCAAACTTTCGAACGTGAGCCCGGCAAGGCTACGTTCATTCATGACAAGAGCAAGCAATTAAGCCTGTTCGAATAATCAAACCATCATCCGAAAGGACATATCATGTACGCAATTATTTCAAAATATCGACTCGGCAAAGCCCCAACCGGAACCAATGAGGCTTTGAAGTATGCAGAGATGTTTATTGAACGCCTGGACACGGAATCCCATCCAGACCAGCACAACGAGCTCAACGGATTACTGGCTCGAGCCGTCACCATCATGAAGGATCTCGACCTGGTGTATAGCCACGGCATCGAGGAGCTCTTAGGTCGTTACATGGCTCACGGCTACGTCCCGACCATGATCGACGATCCAAACCCGGACCGCTGGCAGACCAGAAACAAAGAAAACGAGCTCCGCAAGGAATTTGCCGAGATTTACGCAAAGCTTGCCCAGGCTGCCAACCTGGAATGCCGAGTCTATCGCAGCGACAAATATTTGATCGAGACCGGCGAGCCCTGGGCGACTCGAGCGCGATTGATCAACAAAGAAAAGCTTTTAACATTTGGACAGTATAGAGACCTAACCGCTCTTGAAGAAACTGCCCTCTAATTGACTAGATCAGCCGGCATTCCATTGAGTGCCGGCGCACCTGGTCAATTATGGTCAGGCCAGCCCGGCAAGGCTGGATCCATTAATTTAATCGAAAGGACACTATGTCTGCTTATCTTGTAAACGACGACACGATCAACCTGGTAAGCAAGTTATTGGTTGAAGATAAAACCATTAACTTGATCACCGATCTTTTCTGCTATGGCTACAAGCAGAACCTGAAAGCATCCGGGCCGATCGAGCCGAGACAGACCGGAGGCTGGTCTTCGAAGCTCGCAATCGAGCTCAAGCGGATGAACCTCAAAGCCCTTGAGGCTCGCTATCCTTCAAACTGGAAGGAGCTCACCGAGCACCAGGGCATCAAGCAAATTGACATCGAAACCAAAGAGGGCGAGATCCTGCCAGGCTTCGAAGTTTTCGACGATCAGCACCCATACGGCGAGCCCTTGCCCCAAAAGCTCAAGCACGTTCAATGTTTCCTTTACCAATGCTCGGAAGGAGATATTCCAAAAATGCCCCTTTTCAAAGCCGTCGAGCGACTCGCGGAAGAAATGAAGAACGTGATCGTCAACGAACTTCCAGCTTATCAGGAGGCATCATGGGAATAAAAACAGAGCGTTTCGGATACGGCATTTTCGGCGAGGAATCCGCAAGTGATCGGTATGTCTTCGACTTTGAATTATGCTCAGCTAAAAAAGGCTGGGCTCAGATCGACACCGCCGACGATGCCGAATATTTCGGAACCTGGGCGAACCCTGGACAGTTCAAGATCGTCAGCTATTGCGAAGGTGATACAACGATCCAGACCGCCGACACGGCAGAAGAGTTTCAAAGCTTGATCGCTGAAATAGTTCGGTTTTATGAAAAAATAGGATCCTGGAAAGGCATCGATCCAGGTCTTGATGAGAAAAATATCCAGGCATGGGTTGACCTGGGCTTGAAATCACTTTTGCACTAAAGGATCCATGAAAACAAAACCATCAGCTTTCTATTGTGGACAGCATGACGAAACGCTCGAGCATATGGTGATCATCGAGGACACCGAGAAATGCGAGTGTGCAAGACGATGGCATGACCACACCGATCATGCTTGTTTCAAATATTTTTCGAACGTCCAGGAGGCACTCGCCTTCGAAATTTCATTCAACCGGAGAAATGCCTTATGAACTTTGAACACGAAAGCTTTCACAACATAAAGCAAATCTATGTCGTCGATGAGTCGCCGTACTTCAAAAGCTTCGAAAAGATCATCGAAGATCTAAACGCTAAAAAATCGAGGCTTTACGGGAACCCCTCGGACTCGATGTGGATCCAGATCTTTAAGATCGAGCAATGGTTACAGCATCGACACCCGGGATACTGCCAGAACTACGAGGGCTGGGGAACCTGGGAGATCAAAAAAATCGAGCGTGACTGACTAGACCAGGAGCTTTTCAAGCGAGAGGCTCCGCGCCTGGTCATTCGATCGGGATTCGGACGGCAATCCGGATTTAATTTCATCAAAAGGACACTTCATGAGCTATGAAGAATATTATCAGAAGCAACTCCGATCCGAGCAACTCCGGATCCTCATCGAGCGCAACACCTGGAGAAACTCAATGTTAGCCAGCCACGGCAAAACCATTGATCCCTGGGCGAAAGCGCAAGACGGCGTAAGGTTCGCCAATCTACTCAGCGTTTCATCATTGCATGGAGAATTATGAAAACTAAAGCGACTGTGATCTATAACGAGAATGACGGGCATTCTTATGTCTGGAGTGATGCGGAGTGCGACTGGATCGGCTTCGAAACTTTTCAGGACGGCGAGCCGGACTGGCTAAAACCAAGCACGATCGAGGACATGAATTTGACGATTTGGGGTGAAAAAGAACTTCGAAGTTTTTTAATGCAATTCGAGGAGGATGACGAATGAAACTCAATTCAAATAGAAAAACAATCAAGAAACTCATCGAAGCCAGGGACAGCGCGATCCGCGAAGCCCTGGTGAACCTGGGCCGGTATAAGTTCGACCGGTTCGGCTATTTTGCTGCGCGGTATGTTGTCTTGAACGGGCTGCTGCATGGATCCGATGTAGCTCATCGTAAAAACAATCCCTTCAAAGCCCTGGTCGATCATGCCAGGAAGCTAGTCGATGAGCTTGACGAGCGTGACTTGCAGAATCGGCTCGACGAGGACGAGATCCGAACCGAGCGGATGATTGACGATAACGGGCAACTTTACTGGCACAACGAATAAAAAGGAGATGACGAATGAAACACTTGATCCTCATTCAATGCAGTAAATCAAAGCTCGATCATCGAGCCCAGGCTTATGAGCTCTACGACTCAGATCTGTTTAAGAAGAGCTTGTATTATGCCTGGGATCATAACTGCAAAGAAGCAATCGAAACGAAGGAATACGCTGAAACCTTGATCCTTTCAGCTTTGCATGGAGTGGTCGATCCCTTCGATCGATTGGATCCCTACGATGTCGCGCTATGTGACATGACGAAACAAGACCGCGTGACCTGGTCGCAAAGGGTTTATCACCAGCTTAAAAATCGATTCGGCTTTGCTTTACCGGAGAAGATCACGTTCCTGGCTGGTGTTCTTTATCGCGAGCACCTCGAGCACCTGGTCAAAGAGTACGATGGCGTGAAAACCGAGGTTCCCATGAAAGGGCTTGGGATCGGACAGCAAAAGCACTGGCTTATGTGGGAAACCGAACGAGTCAGGGAGCAAATCAGAAACTTAACTATTCCGAGCTAAGGCTTAGGTCGGGAAAACCTCGAGCTCTCAAACGTGCGGCAACACTCGAGCTCGAGGCCCATCACCTCAAGGACACTCGAGGTAGGATTTTTAAAATATCAAAAAAGGCTAAACAATGCACTCTCAAAACACTCAAAACCAACTCACAACCAACTCGAAACCAACTCATTCCACACACACACAAGGTAACGACCAGGTCGATGAGATCGATGAACGTGACCCTCAACATTTAATCCGCGGTGGAAGAATCAAGGACGGGCCGATCCGGATGACCCCGGAGGAGCTCCGCGAGACTCGTAAACGACTCGGTATCTCGATCCGCTCTTTCGCTCGCTTGCTCGGCTTGAGTGACCACATGATGCTGTGGCATTGGGAGCGAGGGAATCAGCGTATTCCGTTGTATATTTCGCTGCTCATCCGCTTGGTTGGAGTTCTCCAGGGAACCCGTCTTGGCGAGCGGATGGGCCTCTAAAAGCAACTCCCTGAATTTTTTGCAACAATCATCAGCCGGGACTTGATCGGCGTGACATTCGCGCATGATCCTATCAACCTGACCTTGGATCGCTGCATCAGCGTGACGATAGGCCGTCCACCAGAATTGAGAGATCCCGGCGATCTGTCTTCGGTATTCGACTAACGTGACATCTTGAATCGAAGGAGCTTCCATGTCTTCCAGCATCTCGAGGACGTTACTTGGTTGGGGAAAGTGACTCGTTCTCATTTGAGCCCTGGTCGCTGCTTCCAAAACGCGCTTTTCTGTATAACTCTCCAATAATATCGTAAGCGTTTCTTCCCAGACTTCGAGAAGGTCTTGCGTGACCTGGATCGGTTTCGTTCTCGGCGCGTTGAACTTTTTCAGAAGTTTCTTCGCGAGCTCCGTTGGCTTCGCTATGGCCTGGATATTGGAATGTTCTTTCTCTACTTGCATGTTCTGCTCTACCTTGTGTGTGTGTGTTAGAGTTAGTTGGGTTTAGCTTAGTTAGGGTTAAGGTAGAGCTAGGTAGTGCTCCTTCTTCTACAGTCCCCCCAAAAACTGGCTGGGTTGATAGCTTGTAAATATTTGCAGATCCCTTCTTTTCTGTGACCTGGATCCACTCTGTTTTTTTCAGATTCAACAAGACTGTTTTGACTGTTGAGACTGACTTGAATCCTGCTCGAAGAGCGAGACCTTTGAGTGACGGCTTCGCGATATTCGTCTTCGGATTCGAATAGGAAAAGAGCGTGATGAGAAGGATCCGCTCAGAGTGACCGAGCCGTTTGTCGTAAAAGATTTCAGCTGGGATCGGTATGTCTTTTTTCATTCCATCTCCTTGATGGCTACCTCGCAGTAACCTTTGTCCTTGTTTCGATAGTCATAGATTTTCTCTGCATGGATCGCGTGAACTTGAACATCGTCCTCCCAGATAATCTTCGAGAAGCAGTCCAGGAGGACTTTCTGGATGTTGTCCAGGTCTCGGCCTCGACGATCCGGAGGATACGCCTTGATGTTGCATTGAAGCTTTGCCGGCTTTGGAAATAACGGCAGATCTCTGACATCCAGCTGCGAAAGCAGATGTTTTTTCATGTGAGCCTTGTATTCCTTCCCCTCGGTCGATACAACCATGCGGTTGTTCCAAGCTCGCCAGTAACGATTGATCGAGGGAGGCCAGGGACAATCGATCGTGATCTCCCACGGAACGGAATGATTCCATTTCATCTTTTCCACCAGATATTATTGAATTCAAACCTGGCACACTCTGAAATCATTCTGCTGTGATCATCAAAGCATTTGAACGAATCTTGATTGATCGACAAATTGAAAGTGATTCGATATTCCTGCCCGTCATAAAAACAGGGATGCTCAAACAGCATTAAAAAAGATTCTGAATCATGAGTTATTTCAACTCTGTTTTGTGCATGGTGAATCCCTCTCTCAAATTTTTTAATTTTCTTAGAATTTTTGTAATCCGTTAAGTTATCTCTAAGGGATAGGCCACGATTAAAAAACTCATTGAGCACCTTTTCTTGAGTCTCAATATCTACATCACGATTTCTGTCTGGATAAGAATCGATCGAGATAAAAATGCCTGGATCTATATTTAATTTTGCTTCACTTGAAATCATTTTATTTTATGGGAGGACGGCCCCGGGTCGATCGAGGCCGTAACAAAGAGGAGAAACGTCCAATCCTCGCCGGCTCCCCATATGAGAAAGAGCCGGTTAAGGAATATATGGATTTAGCAGCCGGTGTTATTGGTAACCGCGCCACCGCCGG
>Ga0208666_1001152_pt1 | contig 11988 bp, 7 predicted proteins | sample 5B_taG_FD_184078 | JGI IMG/M metagenome (GOLD analysis project Ga0208666, IMG submission 184078) | Marine viral communities from the Subarctic Pacific Ocean - 5B_ETSP_OMZ_AT15132_CsCl metaG (SPAdes) (version 2) | ecosystem: Environmental > Aquatic > Marine > Oceanic | place: Pacific Ocean...
GATTTAGACCAAGGCATTGACCCATCTAACTTTTTATATACAAAAACTTATGGAGTAGCACCATCAAGTACAACACTTACAGTTGAGTATGTAGTTGGTAATGGTGTTATAGATAATGTACCTGCTAAAGACTTAGTAAATATAACAGGTATAACTTCAACAGTTGGTAATGAGGCTAGTTTAGACCCTACGTTATTAGGTGTAGTTAGAAGTTCAGTTGCGGTTACAAATCCAGACCCTGCGATTGGTGGTAGTAGTAAAGAGAGTGATGAGGAAATAAGACAAAATGCAATGGCTTATTTTGGAGCACAGAATAGAACAGTAACACGAGAGGATTATATAATGAGATGTTATGCAATGCCTGCTCAATTTGGTTCTATCGCAAAGGCATACTTAGTTCAAGATTATCAATTAGAAAACAAAACAGTAAATGGTCAATTAGTACCTGCAGAAATACCTAATCCATTGGCACTTAATTTGTATACATTAGGATATGATGCGGCTAAAAAATTAACACAATTAAATCCGGCTACAAAAAACAACCTAAAAAATTACATATCATATTATCGTATATTAACCGATGCTATCAATATTAAAGATGCATTTATAGTCAATATAGGTATTGATTTTGAAATTATAACTTTACCTAATTACAACTCTAATGAGGTATTGTTACGATGTGTTCAAGAATTGAAAGATTATTTTGATATAGATAATTGGAAAATAAATGAACCTATATATTTATCTAAATTATATGTTCTACTTGATGGAATTAGAGGTGTACAAACTGTAGTTAGACCAGATAATACAGGTAAAGGTGGTTTAAATGTATTCAATAGGTTTAATGGTAATTATTCACCAAATAAATATAGTATTAGAAACGCAACACGAGATGGTATTATACACCCACCTAAAGACCCATCAATATTTGAGATAAAATTTCCAGATGTTGATATACGTGGTAGGGTAGTAACTGCTACATTTTAAGGAGATATAACAAATGATATTTAGAATTTTTGGACAAAAGGATACTACTATATACGAGCAAACACTTCGTAAAACTCAAAATGCGGGTGTTGATGAGATATTAGAGGTTACTAAATTCTTTGATGAAGAAACTGAAACAAGTTTTGAGGGTAATAGTAGGGTATTAATACAATTTGATATATCTACGTTATCATCATCTCTTGCAAGTGGTGATATAGGTGCAAACTCTAAGTTCTATCTAAATCTATCATCCACAGAACAAACAGAGGTTCAAGCAGAATACGATTTACAGATATATCAAGTATCACAGAGTTGGACAGAGGGTATTGGTCAGTTTTTTGATAATCCTAAAACCGTAGATGGTTGTTCTTGGGAGTTCAGAAATGATACCGATAAGTGGTTGACTGGTTCATTCGCAGTAGGTTCAACGGGCTCTTCTCAAATAAATAATGGTGGTGGTACTTGGTATACGGCATCATTTATTGGAACTGAATACTCACAAACATTTAATAAAAGTACAAATGATTTAGGTGCAGAGGTAACAAATTATGTTTTAGATTGGATAAGTGGTTCAAGAGATAATCATGGATTCTTAGTTAAGAGAACAGATACCGCTGAGAGTGGTAGTTCAAAATTTGGTTCATCTAAGTTCTTTTCAAACGAAACACATACAATATATGTACCAACTCTTGAAGCCAGATGGGATGATTCATCTTTCCAAACAGGCTCATTGGAAGAATTGACTGAAGAAGATATTTTAATATATCCAAAGAATTTAAGAGCTGAGTATAAAGAAACATCAAGAGGTAGAATCAGAATAGTTGGTAGAGAAAGATATCCAGCAAAAACATTTGGTATCACATCTGATTTTACAACAGTTAAATATCTACCAACATCATCATATTATCAACTCAGAGATGCAGAGACAAATTTAGTTTTGATACCATTTGATACATCTTACACTAAGATAAGTTGTGATTCAACAGGTAATTTCTTTGATTTTAGATTTGATACATTACAACCAGAAAGATTTTATCAGTTTGAGTTTAGAATTGATAGAGGAACAAAACGAGAATTTTTTGATGGATACATATTTAAAGTAGTTAGATAATGGCAAACAGAGAAATTACAAGAAATGTTTTTAGACAAATCATATCCAATGGGTTAGACCCAAATGGTGTATTTACAGATTATGAATCTCATTTACTTGAAATGGGATTAACTGTATTTAATCAAGATATATACGATAGAATACTTGAAAGAGTATCAGAAAGATTTATTTTTGATGCAGGTACACTACCTGATACAACTCCAAGTATCATTAGTGAGCGAGGTTTTATAAATAAAAATCTATTTATTAATCCAAGTTTAGAAACTATAGTTAATGTTACAATGTATGGTGGTGGTAAACAAATAACATTAAAACCGACAAAAGGTGACTTCATACGTAGAGAACTTAGAGATGATATTTTAAAAGCTGATGACCAACACGCATTATCACCAAATCGTTTTAATACTGTACATGAAGTAATATACCAACCACCACTCGAACAAGGTTCACAGTTAAAAGTAAAACCAGTTGGATTTCAAACTTCTTTTGATGCAGCGGATAATTTTAACCCAACACTCTCTAAAAGTTTTCATTGTGTAAAAGAATGGGAATTTGATAAAGACCCTGCTTTAAGAGACTTACTCAATAGTATTTCTGGCGACTTTCGTAACAAACCACAGACAAAATTACTTGAACGTATATATAAAGATAAAGATAATGGTGGCTGGGGCAACTTTCCAAATGTTAGAGATAAATTTGATGATTATATTAATAAACCTTTTACAGCTTTAGTATTTGAGGTACTTGGAAATGGCACTGTAAACCAAATACATAAAATTGGTGGTATTTACCTTACTGGTAATTCATCCCAGTCACCCGGTCGAGATGGGGATGCTTATAGGAATGCTGGAGGCTTTGGATTCCAAAACTTATAATAAAAAAAGAATAAAAAATGATTGATAGATTTCAAGACGAAAATATATTACTGAACTCTAAACAACCTGAAGAGAATGTTCCATTATTTGATATAGCGGATATCAATAAAATGGGTAGTGGTCAAATAAGAACGGATTACGAGGTGTTACCAGTAAATGACTCACAGCAAGAAGTTCATATATATTCAGGTGATAATCTAATACAATCCACAATAATCACATCACCTACTGAAAAAATTGTAGATGGTGAACGTTTTTTGGAACTTAGACCAGAATATGATGTTAGAACATCGGGTATTGATAGAGGTTATTATAGTATAGTATATAACTTTTTAACTAAACTTACAACAAACAGTCTAAAAATAGAAAGAATATCTGGTGATGGCACTGAGATAGAATTATCTACAGACACCGCAGGAGATTTTACACGTTTAAATGCAAGTGAACAACTTACAGACCTATTTGGAGGGCCCAACACAACCGCTAAAAACTATGTATTAAACTTTGGTGGTAATGATTTAGCACTAATAACAGATGTTAGTTTCCAAAGTAATATAGCAGAACGAATTGGTGAAAAAATAGTTAATGTTCCGTTTCCAACTGGTTCATTTACTGGTACTATTTCTTTCAAATCTGTAATTAAAGATACGAATGGTAATGTAGTTTTTCAACCAGATGATAACCAAACAAGTATTGATATAGAAGTGGAAAATCAAAATACGACATTTTTTCCATCAATTATAGATTTCAGAGATGACCGGCAGTTTTATATAGAATGTACTGATTTTTCCAACAATGGGGGCCCATCTATTAGAGATGATGATAATAATATTTTAGAAATTAAAGGGTTAAGACCAACTGGTAGGGTAGCGAAGTTTATACCAACCGTTACAACCGTTGGTAGTACAAAAACAGTAGTATTAGTACAAGAAACTGATTTAAATGGTGACCCTATATTTTACACTAAGGATTCTGATAAGTTAGATAGATTTTTTGAGATAACGGCTGGTTCGTTATATCAAGGCCCTTTCATAAGTCCCGATGATAAAAATGTAATAATTAGATTTTTTGATGATACATTAAAAGTACCTGAATTAAAGAAAGTGGTTGTTAAACTTTACAAACCATTAAATCCAGCTCTTGAATCTAAATTTTGTAGTATAGATTTACTAAACAACGATTCATATATAGAAAGATTATTGGTATATCCATTTAATGAACCAGTAACTATAGGTGATTTTTCACCACCAAACTTTGATATAAAAACTGGTAATTATGGTAAATCACAAGGAACTGACTTAAAAAACTTTAATCAATTATTAGATGCAAATTTAACCACATCACAACAGATAATTGATAAATATATTAGTTCATCTTTTGGTGAGGTTGATGTTAATGTTAATTATAACGAATTACCTAATTTTGTACACTATTCATCTGCTACTGAACGAGTTAAAAACTTCAAATACAAATTACAACTTATTGAGGGATTTGATGCAAGAATTTCAACATTAGAAAGTGTTAGTGGTTCTCATGCATTAACCAACATATCACAATCATTAACAAGGAAAAATGGTGTAATAAGTGGATTTGATGGATTTGAAAAATTCTTATATTACGAATCTACAGGCTCACTATATACACATTACAGTTCATCTGAGTACATTGTAAATCCTTGGCCAAAACAAACTGTGTATCCATTAAAGTTAGAACCATCAACATCATCAACTGCTATCAATTACTATAATAGTTTAATTGATACTTGTACAACATACGATGTATTAAATGATGCTAGATTAACAAAATTAATACCAGTATCAGTTGCAAATGATGATTTGAACTCAGATTATTTATTGTTTATAGATATGATTGGACATCACTTTGATATCACTTGGGCTTACATCAAGAAACTTACAAGTTTAAATACACGAGAGGAACATCCACACGATGGTATACCTAATGAGTTACTATACAATGTAGCCAAATCAGCTGGATGGAAACTAACTCATGGTAAACAAGCATCTGATTTATGGAAATATGCATTAGGAACAGACCAAAATGGAAATCCAATACAAAGTGGTTCTTTAGCATCCAAATCAGATGAACAGATAAATAATGAAGTTTGGAGAAGAATCGTAAACAATTTACCATATCTACTCAAAACAAAAGGAACTGCTAGAGCAGTTAAAGCCTTAATGGCTACATATGGTATACCACAATCATTCTTAAATATAAAAGAATTTGGTGGGCCCGTAATAGAACCTGATGAAATGGTAGCTAAACCAATATATGAACACGATGAGTTTGTATACAATTTAAAAATGGATGCTACCACCAATCATATATCGATACCTTGGGGTAAAATAAATGATTTGAATCCGAATACATATGTATTAAATACGGCAAATCCTATAGATACAATTGAACTACAATTTAAACATGAATTAACAGGTGACAAACACGTACTATTGAGTAAATCTGGTAGTACATCTAATGCGGTAGATTTCTTAGTATTATTACAACCTGAATCCGCAGTTAGTGAAAATGGTACTGTACATTTATTTTTGAGTGGTAGTGGTGGTTATAAATCATCATCAATTAGTGATGTTCCAATATTTGATAATAAAATGAGTAGTTTGTTTTTGAAACGAGATACATCTGTAAACGATATCAATCAAAATAACAGTTACACATTACACTATCGTAGAGCTCGTAATGGAGAGATTGCATTCAGAAAGTCTGCAAGTATATCTATAACAGGTGATGCTACATCATCATTCAATCCAGCATGGACGGGTAGTGGAACATTTTTCGTTGGAAATGGTGGTATTCCTACTGAGGGTGTACCGAGTTTGTGGAATTCATCTAAATATATAAATGGCTCAGTACAAGAAATTAGATATTACACAGACCCACTAAACGATACTGTAATGGATGACCATACACTATCAAGAGAATCATATCATGGTAATTCACCTACTGCATCATATTTTGATTTGAAATATAGATTTTTACCAAGTAAGGAATTAAAAACAATAACGAATCCTGATAACTTAGCATCAAAACATCCAAATCAAAACATAACTACAACTTCAGTTGGAGCTACATTATCAGCATCAATATTCAATGTATCATCAACAAATTTAGTTGGTGTAACAGATACATACCACACTAAAGTACCAAGCGCTGGCCCTAATAATATTGCAAACAATAAGGTTAGAATTGAAAGTAGTAATTTAAGTGGGATATTAGACCCAGACCAAAAGAAAGAAAAATCAAGGTATGATACAGCACCTGTTGATTCTAATAAATTAGGTATATTCCTATCAGCCACAAGTGTATATAATGATGATGTTTTCAATCATACTGGATTTTTTAACATTGATGATTATGTAGGTAATCCTGATATAAGGAAAGGATTTGATGATACAAATGTAGAATTGGAACATCTGCGTAGACAAGTATTTAAAAAATACAGTTCTAAAAATTTAATAAACTCTATTATTGATATTTTAGCTAGGTTTGATTTCACAGTATTCCAACAAATAAAACAAGTTTTACCAGCAAGGGTAGATTATGATTATGGTATATTAATAGAACCACATATCTTAGAAAGACCCAAAGCATCAGGTAATGTAGGTATTAGTCGTACAAGACCACAACATAATACAACTTTGAGAATACTTGGTAAAGAAACTAATATGACAAGTTCATATGTAACATATCAAGGCCAAATTTCATCATCACAGATATATGTTATTACGGCATCAAGAAAAGATATTGATAGTATTGGAAGTTCATCTCTTACACCACAATATAATCCTGCGGTGTATAAATATACGTTACTAAATTATTCACAAGGTAGTAATGTTGGGTTTGGTGTGAATTGGACTACTGGCTCAAACGGGCCTTGGAATTTCAACCCACTTGGTGTTTCAATAACAGGTAGTAAATTGGCATTACACGCTAAGGTAGAAAACTTTTTCTATTCATCATCACTATCAGCTTCATTAAATAAACCATATTCATCATCATTTACACAAGCACAATCATCAACTGATGGTCAATCAATAACTCTCAATAATCTGAAATTTAATGGATGTAAAGTTTCATCAGATTCATTGACAACAAATTCACCAGATACACCTGATGGATTGCCTGTGGTGGAAGTGTTTAATGCAGACCCTAATGTGTTAGTAGTTACAACACCAACTTCTAACTTAGGTAATTTAAAAATAGATACATCTACAAATATACCTTTACTATCAACTGATGGGTTGGTCGTTGATGATAAAATTTTATTCAATAATCAAATTACAGTTAATAACTTAAATAGTACATTCTATACAGATTTACAAAATATGATTCAATTTGAAGATGAACGTAGAGAAGAATTTGATAATAAATTTAATTTATTTAAGGATGATGAATTATTAGAAGATGAAAGAAGAGATTTATTTGATGAAACAAATACTTAATTATTATGGCTAAAAAAACACTAAACAAACTAATAAGTTCGGTAAAAAAGATACTATCTACAGGTGACCCAACAGATAGTAATAAGTTGATATCGGATAGTGATAAAGTATCCACAGATGAATTAAATAATTTAGTTAACAATAGTGGAACTACTCAAAGACAAATCACAGTAGTGAGTGCTGCAAGTTTATCAGAACGTGATTCAAGTAAATTACTAACTGAAGAAAGACAACGTAGGAAGATAGATGATGCCAGAAGACTTGATGTTGATGAAGCTCAAAAGGATGAAATGGAACGTAGACTTTTGTTTGATGATAAAGTTCAACTAATGAAAGATGAGTATCAGTTATTCCTAAAAAACAATTATCCAAATGTAGTTGGGGAAAAACAAATTAAAGATAGTGATGTATCCACTTTACAAGCAAGTATTAACCAAAGAAAAACTCAATTTGAAGTAAAAGAAAATCAATTAAAAGATAGAATAGTTAAAAGATTAGAACGTGAAAAACGTAGAAAGGTTCAAGAATCTAAATTAACAGTAAACAGAGTAACATCCAATCAGAGATTTTTTGAAAGTGAGGTAGAAACAGAATATGAAGAAAAATTAGTTAATAATCCTGAAATAGAAAATCTAACAGATGTACAATTAACGTTAAAACAGATATCTGAATTAGAACAAAAACTTGGTAGAAAGATTATATCACATAGGGATTTAATGGAAAGGCCAGAATCGGACTTTAGTATCAACACAAAGTTTAATCCAAATGATATACTTATTATTAAAGAAAGAACCACAATAAACGAATAAAATGGGTAATACTAAAAAATTAGTTTAATAATATTTATTAATATATTTATTGTAAGAGATAAACACAAAAAGGTAATATAAATGGGATATTTAGACAATTCATCAATAACAGTAGATGCGATACTAACTAAAAAAGGAAGAGAACTACTAGCAAAGGGTAGAGATAATTTTGTAATCACTCAATTCGCATTGGCGGATGATGAGGTTGATTATAATCTTTTTAATACAGCGCATCCATTGGGTTCTGATTTCTATGGTATAATAATTGAAAACTTACCATTAGTAGAAGCAACGACTGATGAAAACTTTATGATGAAATATAAATTGTTAAGTTTACCAAAAAATACTGTACGTATTCCCAAGGTATCAGCATTACCTGTATCGGTATCAATAAAAGAGGGTGGTCAGACTGCAACAGTAAATATTCTTACTTTACATTCAACAGGTAATACACAATTAGGGTACACCGTAACTTTACTAAATTCAGATGCGGCTACGATAACTGGTGATGGTAATGGTATAGGTGTAAATACAGACCCTATTGGGGCTAATGAAGATAGACGAAGTGTAACAATAACAACGGGTGGTTCATTTACAATAACATCTAAAATACTATCAGATAATACTGATATTTCAACTAAAATAATAATCGTAGGTAATGAGACTGGTGGTAGAGATGAAGTTTCATTAACAGTTACTAATGATGCAACTATATCAGTTGGTAGCACTATTGACCAAACAAAAACTGGAATTTAAAAATAAAACGGAGTAATTAATATGGCTGTAGGAGCAGGAAGTTTAGCTTCAAGTAAAAGAACATTTACATCGTTACTTAATGGTGATGTTGTAGAAGGTGGTTCTGAAAGAGTAACAAGAGGACTATGGTCTGGTAATGTTGGTACGTTATCATCATACCATACATCATCTGCTCAATCTTCAACTCAAAAACAATACTACTATGAGATATTCAATGGTGTATCAACTACAACAACATCTGAACCACAGTTTTCTGTGGCATATGGTCATAAATTAGGTAGTGGTTCTTTATCAACTAATAATGATTCACCAACACAAGCAATTTACTCTCAATATGCACAAATTTTATTAGAGGATAATAAAACAACATTTGAGTTCAATAGTGTATCAACTAATCAAATATATGTAGTCAACGTTAATAGAGCTAGATTAAAAGATAGATTAGACCCTGGCAATTTCCAATTAAACTTAGCAAGGTTAAGTGGTAGTTCATTTACTAATATAACCCATACTGGTTCAAACGTACAAGTTGATACTACACTTAATGAGGTAATTAGATTGATAGATGATTCAGGTGATTCACTACAAACACAAAACCAATTAGGTAGAGTGTTTAATTTAGTTTCAGGTTCAATTACAAATGGTATTAAATCACCAACTGTACATTATGGTCAAGTTTATCCAGAACAAGGTGTAATAGTTTTAAACGCTGATACTTTAGATACTAACTTAGAATTTAATAGTGTAACTGGTTCAAATCTTAATGGTGATAACGCATTTAAATTATTCACTGCAATAAGTGGAGCACAAGCGATAAACACATCCGATGGATTCCAAGCAAGAAACGAAGAAGAAGTTAAATCAACATTTTTCTTTGTAAGGGCTAAGAATGGTGAATATAACTTTTCAAATAACCCATCATTCGCAACAGGTTCCGATGGTAAGTTTACTCAGTCAACTTTTGTAAATGACCCTAAAGTTTATATTACAACTGTTGGATTATATAATGAAAATCAAGAGTTATTGGCAGTAGCAAAATTATCTAAACCAATTCTCAAATCATTTTCAAATGAAATTCTTGTTAAAGTAAAATTAGACTTTTAGAAAGATAATGAAACATAATGGCAAAAGCATTCAAACCGATAAGCGATGGTGGATTTCAACGATATCCATACAATGTCCATAAACAATTTGTTGTAACTAACTCAAATTATAGAGATAGTGATTTTCAAATATCTATACTAAAGGGTGTATCACCACTACACAATCAAAAGATACCAGTATCAAAGTCTATATCAGGTACGATATCAAAAGATACTACAGAATTAGATAATTCAAATTCTAATAATAGTGGTTCATTGGCATCAGTACACCAAAAGGTAGTTTGGTCTGCAATAAATCATATGTTTTATTCTACTCGTGGAGTGATGGAACGTAATCTATTCAAATCCGCATCTATATTCTCAATACCACATAATAGACTTGGTGATGGTATAAAGCCAGGTAGTATAACAATAACAGACAAAAGTCCATTAGTTGGTACAATAAACATAACGGATAACAAAATAGATGAATATCATGGTGAATTGATAAATAGTGGGTTAACGACAACAAATTATACACTACAAAGTGATTTATATGGTTATTGGGGATTTAACGAAAAGGTTGCTGATAGAAGTGTATCATTTGATACTAAGATAAATGATAAAAGTGGTTATCTCAATCATGCGATTGGTAGAGACTTAGTTTATGATGCTGGTATAAATACCACAGGTACTGTATTACCATCTGGCACTAAAGTTACCTTAAATGGAAGTTCTTCATATGTTAGAGTAAAACACAACAAACAACTTGATTTTGTAAGAGGTAATAATTACTCAGTTTCATTATGGGCAGTGTTGCCAGTATCACAATCTGATACATCAGACAGAGTTAACTCCATAATATCTAAGAATGGAACATATGAAGAATCTGCTTTCGGCCCAACAACACAATATTTATTACGAAATAGAAACATAGCTACTTCAATATTTCCATTTGATTTAAAAGTTTTTAATCAGACGAGTGGTAATGTAGGTAAAGTAGTAGCATCTATATCAGATGGTTTAACAACAAAAGAAATAATATCAACATCTACAATAAATGATGGTACACCACACCACATTACTTTTATTAAAGATGGTAATGACATTGCATTACATATAGATGGCACACAAGAGGTTTCTGCTCCTATCAATTCAATTGGTCAAGTACATAATAAGTATGATATGTTAATGGGTGCTAAGTTCTTATCAGATGGTGGGTTTGATGTTACATCTGATTTTAAAAGTTTAAGTGGTTCGTTGGATGAGGTTAGAATATATAATAAAGCATTAACTGTTGCTGAAATTGGAACTCTATCGACTAATACTTATGCCAATGGGGATGCATATCAAACAAATGTGGTAGGTGAGGTATTTTACAAACATGGATTGATGGTTATATCTGACCCAAGACCAATCTATAATAATGTTTTTACAGGTAGGAGTGGTAGTTGGGATTATACGACTGGTGGTGATGCTGGATTTACAACAAAGTATAAATCTACAAAAGAGATACATGAGACATCTGTTTTATGTGAGATTGATTCAAACGAATTTAATGTATCACAGAATGTATCACTAAGAGAAAATGATGATATAAACAATAGTATTTTAAAATCGTTTGTTACAGGCTCTGATTTTAGACCATACTTTACAACCATAGGATTATACAATGATGTTGGTGATTTATTAGTAATAGGTAAATTAGCATCTGCAATACAGATGAGAACAGATTGTGACATTGTTGTAAAAGTTAGACTTGATTTAGATGGGCCATTCGGGCCAGTTACTGTTAATGAATTACCACAAGAAACTGAAAAAGATACTTTGAGTGAGAATGAAGATGGTACTTTCACTTGGAATAAACTATAAATAAAGTGTTATGAAAAA
>Ga0208666_1001155_pt1 | contig 11972 bp, 26 predicted proteins | sample 5B_taG_FD_184078 | JGI IMG/M metagenome (GOLD analysis project Ga0208666, IMG submission 184078) | Marine viral communities from the Subarctic Pacific Ocean - 5B_ETSP_OMZ_AT15132_CsCl metaG (SPAdes) (version 2) | ecosystem: Environmental > Aquatic > Marine > Oceanic | place: Pacific Ocean...
CGAATTATTTCTTCAACACTCATCTTCAAACTATCTGAAGCAATAAAGTTTGCTTCAGGATCTACCTCCAGTAACATTGTTATCTCAAACAACACAGGAACCTCCAAGTTATATAGACTGAAACACTTACGTCAATCTATTCTTTTGACCAATCGTCAGGAATAGATTTCTCAGCGTACTGAAAGCCATACTTTTTACACCAGTCTGCATAGGAAGACTTAGCACCCTTGTATAACTTTGCTCTACTGTTTTGAAAAACAAAACGAATATCTAAATCAGGAAATTGTTTTGCTATCTCTTTGTGCTTACGTCTATCGTTTGCTACAAATCGTCCCTTGGTTTCTATGATTATACCATTGGACAAAACGAAGTCAGGTGTATAAGTTCTTACTTTTAAATCAACCCACCTGATCTTTTCTTTTTCATACGTAAACTTAATTCCTTTGGATCGTAACTCTTTTGCTACATCATCCTCAAAGCCAGAGCGATACCCTGCCTTGAGTGCTGATGCTCTATACTTCTTGCTCATTGTACGTAAAATCCTCTGGGACATTGGGTGTTTTAACCACGTCTACCAGGAGGACATCACCATTGCCATAAACAAATCTCCTGGCTTCAGGCCAACACTTCTTGTTGAACTCACAGAATCCACAGGAGGGATGAAGCTTTGTATTAGGGCTTGTCTTTGATTGTGGTACTGGATCAAAACCTCTGTCAGGTATACCACCCTTTACCATTTCTTTTACTTGGTTTATTTCTTTTTCTTTTTGTTCTAACTCAGGAGTAAAGTCATACATATCCAGGCAGATACCACCACCTACTTTATCAACAACAAGAAACGCACCATGAGTTTTGTTTGTTACCAGTGGATCATCCTTGGCTGCGTAGACATAAGAACTTAGCTGACTGATGTAACCAAATGGATCTTCTTCCCTGAGATTACCTTCAACAAACTTTTTAAATGAGTAGGGAGAGGCAGACTTTACATCAATAGTCATACCATCAATCACTGCATCCCTGTGTCCTGCTAGGTCATTGATCCTCATTCGATCTTGTTGACCTGTAACTTTGTGACCAGATGCTTCTACGATAGCAAGAACTAATTCTTCTATCATGTCTCCATAAAAGAACTTCAGCAAGTCTGAAGGAGACAGTGCTCTAGCTACATTAGTCTCGTTAATCTTGTACCAAAGTTTTCTTTTACATGGGCTACCAATAGAGGAAAACGACAGATACCCTCGTGGTTTCTGTGGTGCTCTGAATCTTGAGGTAGCTGCTTTGCCAATACGATCACCCATCTTTAGGCTTAGTAAATGATCCCAACCCTTGAGTCCAAGTATTGTGTCTTCCATATCTTTGACGAGTGTTTTTATATTGGGCATTGTATATCCTTATGTGTATACGCCCCCACCTAAAAAATGAGAAAAAAGGTGAGGGCGTTTTCTTCTAGGGGAAGGAAACAGGAAAACCTAGAAGGGTATTGAGTCCTGTGGTTCTTCTTGGGAGGTGGAAGATGTAGAACCACCAGAACTATCAGAGTGATCTGTGAACATTGAGCCTGGTTGGGAGGAACCACCCTCTGATTCATAGACCACATGATCTAGGATCTGTAGTCCTAGAAGTCGTGAGCCTGTACGTGGACTGTTCTTTCCACTGTACAGTTCAATCTTTACAATACCTGTACTGCCATTACCAATCAAACCATTGTCTTCTAGATCCCAGGCTTTACCAGTAATGTCTGCCACGATGGGTGCTCCACCCTGCCAGTCGTAGTTTCCTTTGTGAGGTCTATCGAAGGTGACTTTGAAACCACCATCTTCCTCTTTAAATTGTTTTTGAAGACCTGCTTTTTGCAAACCCTTCATCGTTTCTTTATCAGTTATCACTGTAACTTTATAAGCACCCTCTGTCTCAGAGTGAAAATCTGCACGATCACGATTAGTCTCAAAGACTTTTGCCCAGTGTATCGTACCTTTAACGTCATGTTGTGTTGATGGCATACTGCCCTCCTTTGTTTTAATATATTATACTTAGGGTCTATGACCCTATATGTCAATGGGTTTCAGCCCAATTTTTTCCTATGTCGTATGACCCAGGTGTAGGAATCTTGAACCCTAGCTCCTGGCCTACGTCAAGCATGGCCTGTGCCTGTATCTGTCCAAGTAGTTCAGCCTCTTCCTTTGTGCCTGTTACTTCTACTTGGTACTCATCATGGATAAAGCCAACCATCTTAAATCTGATTCCTTCCTTACGTGCTATGTCGTGCCAACGCAGGAGGGTGTACTTCATAAGACAAGCCTCACCATTCTGTAGGATACCTGCCAAGGCTTTGTGGGTACTGGGTACATTTACCCTGCGTCCATCGTAACCCTTGAACCAACCATTCTCTCCAACTTGTTTGATATATTTATTCTTTAGATCATATAATCCTCCAATGCTCATCTCAAAACGAGTACGTGCATCCTGCGCTTCCTTCATGCTGACCTTGAGTATCTGACCAGTCTTTGCTACCCCTGCTCCTAGTAACCAAGCATAGATAAAAGTCTTTGCCATATCTCTTGTACCATTGGGTACATCCAAAGCATTCTTGTTGACGTTGTGTATGTCTGTCTCGTTTTCTTTCTTACCCTTCATGATAGCCTGGGCATATTGATCTTCACCATACATACGCCAGAGGTAGTCAGCCAATACTCGTAACTGAATCCCATCTGCGTCTGTACCTACTAGCCAAGAGCCAGAGGGTACAGTCCAACAGGCTCTGAGGTGTTCATCATACTGCTTCTTTACTTCTTCAACTGCAGTCTTTGCTTCACCATGAAAAGGAGCAGAGATGTTAGCTGTGTTAGGGTCAGAGTGTGAACACCTACCAGTCCAAGCTCCAATGTTATTTATGTTACCATGAATACGTGAATCATCACCACACTGCCCTAGCCACTCAACAAGTGAGCTTCTACGTCCTTCCAGTGTCAGCCACTGGGCCAGAGCTTTTGCTCCTGTAGGTGCATCGTCAGGAAGTGTACCAAGGTTTGCCTCTGAAACAGTGAAACCAAACCTGTCGAAGTGTTCCTTCTTTTGATCGTAAAAATCCTGGGTCATACTCGCAACTGACTTACCATACGGATCACCAACCTGCTTTCGTATGAAGTCTATTGCTGTCTTGGTTTTGTCTACTGGATGCCAACCTGCATCCCATAATGCTTTGATACGATCCTTGGGTGATCCAGGTTTGAACTCTATCCAGTCATAACAAATAAGATCTTCACCCTCTACGTTAGTCAGGGCATATTTTTCTTTTGCTTTTGCAACTGTTGCCATCTCAGCACCATCCTTCTTGAGGCGATACTTGACACGATTAACTTCAGTAAGTTGTGGAGGAAAGTCTACTTGAAATTGTTCCTCCAGAGTCTTCTTCTTTTGTTCAATAGAGTTGAGTAAGAACTCAGCCTTTGTCTTATCAAACTGAAAGCCATAGTACTTTGTTCGCACTAACTCTATCTGTACATCGTGCTCTGTCCTTAAAGACTTACGCCAATCAGGACTCCAAATAATATCATGGAAGTGATTGAACAGAGATTCTGTAACCTCGATGTCTTGATACCAGTAGTCAACCATTTCGATACTGAATCTATTAAACTCATGAAAGTCTCCTTTATGTTTGTTAAGTCTCATACCCCAAGCCTGTAGACTGTGGGGTGATCTTGCACCCTTGGGTATTTCTATGTCGTAGTTGTGTAGTCTGCTTACCACCAGGGTATCTATAACCTTACGTGGATCAATCAGTCCTGGCTTCAGTAGTCTGTTGAGCATTGGTGCATCGAACTGCAAGAAGTTGTGACCAATGATTAAGTCTGCTGACTCGTACCACTCAATAGCTTTCTGCTTTGCTACTGGATCTTCATGGCAGTTATCAAACCTTGAGATCTCACCAGTGGTTGTATCCTTACCTCCACAGATCCACAGCTTTGTACTGTCATCTAACCCATTTGTTTCTATGTCACTGACAAGTATCCTCATCCTTGAAATACTACCTCCTCTAGTATTGTTGTTTCAGGATCGTAGTAGACTGACCCTGCATTACCTAATTTAGAGAAGGGTCTATTCTTGTCAACAATAAACTGTGTGGTGTTACGTTCTGTATCATCATCTGCCTCTGTGTCTCTCTTAAGTTTTACACAGATGATTGCTTCTTCCTCAAGTGAGGCTGCGTACTTGGTGCGTCCATCCTCATTGACCTGAGAGATAAAGATAACACCAATGTTTAACTCCTTGGCAAGCTGTGCCATTCGAGCACCCAGAGTAGTGAGTGTACTAGTGGCTGCGTCAACACCAGAGTTAGATAGGTAGGCTAGACGTTGAACGTGATCTATAAAGATGTACTCTGCACCATAGACTGTGACTGCTGTACGGACATGATCCAGGATATCCATTGGGTCTTCATGCACACGCATCTCAAATGGAATAGTATGTTCATCCCTTGCCATACGTTGACCTGCCTCAATCACTTGACGCTCATCAAAACCATTGGCCTTTGCATCCTCTTTGGTTCTGACATTCACACCTAGCTCATAGGTTGCCATAGCCCTAAAGGTTGTAGACTTCATCTCTTCCATATGAACCAGGCCAATCCTTACCCCCTGTGCAAGTAGAGCACATTCAAAATACCTGGCGAGTTCAGTCTTACCTTGGCCTCGCATAGCCTTGATGAATGTTATACCACCCTTGACCATACCTCGTAGCTTATCATCTAAGCCACTGTGTCCAGTAGGTACATACTCGTATGGGTTCTCATACAGAATTGCTTTCTCTACTTCCAAGTCACCTACAAAAAAGTTGTCAGGGCTGAATCTTTGAGGCTTGAGTGCTGCCCACTTAAGATCCTCGCCATCACCATTCATTAAGAACTCGTTGGCATCCTTCCACTTAGACATGGGTGTGTAGTAAAACTTGTCAGGCATTGTGCTGTATAGTCTCTGTGCTGCTGCCTTGCCTGTGTCATCAGACAACTCCCCTGCGTAGACCACCATCTCAAAACTGTTAAGGTATTCAAAGTTCTTTTTAAGAAACTCTTCATTGAATGATCCACTGGGTAGAGACTTCACTGGGTAGGACTTGCCTAGTACCTGGTAGAGACTAGCTGCATCGAACTCACCCTCTGTAATATATATACGTTTGCTAGATCCTGCATTGAAGTCAGGACCAAACAAGTCAGTCAGTGCTCCTCGTTCCTTAGTCCAGAACTTCTTCTCTTCATAACCACGATACTTAACATTATCTTTGTACTTGAATGCGTACCTAACTGGCACACCACCCTCACCATACTGCAACTGAATGTTATAGAGTTTGGCTACGTCCTCATCCAGTCCTCTGATACTGTCAAACCTACCACTGATTATCTTTGTGTTACGTAGGTCTACCTTTGGTGTAGGCATTGGATAAGTTTTCTTTGCCCAGTCAAACATCCTAGCCTTGCTTGGATAATCTCTTTTGCACGAGTGACAGTGACCAACCTTTTTTACTATGTTGTAAGCAAAGGCATCACTGCTTGCACACTCCTCGAATGGGCAAGGTTGGTGTGTTATCTCGTTGTTGTTGTTCACTGCTGCTGTCATTGGATTGTTCCCTTTCAATTGATCTCTTCCTCTCCTCATCAGTCATATCACGAATGCATTTGTTTGTCATCCTTTTCCTCCCTTGGATAATACACTAAAACATATGAGTCACAATCAGGACATCTAAGATTAGTTACCATGCTGTAGTCTCCAAAGAGATATGTTTCATCCTCGTCAATGTCGTGGTCTCCACCCCAGATTAGTCCTTCACCACAGTGCCAACAGTTCATGTGCAATCCTCGTACATTCGTAAAGCTTCCCAAGAAATAGGGAATAACTCCATCATCTTATCTTCTATTTGTTCTGCTACAAGCCTAGTCTCGTACTGAGCATCAGGCTTGAGCCGTAGTCCACACATCTTTGCAAAGGCATACAGTGATCCTGACCAATACCACTCAGTCATCATAGACTGGGGCAGTACCATACGTGCTTGCTCTGGTGACACGTCCCCTTGTAGTAGGATGTTATATATTTCCTTTACCTGATTGTACAAACCTTTGGTAATATTTTGAGGAGTATCTTTATAATTTTGCCAAGGTTGTAAATATTTCTTATCTTCTGGGTAGTACTCATCATAATCATCATCAGGCTCTGACCATTCAAGTGTTGTGACAACTCCTTTACTACCCTGTTTCTTATCTTCACTACGTCCACGCCAAACTTCTGGCTGATAAAACTCAGGTTCACTGTCAACGTAACGCCTACTAATTTCATTCCAAGGCATGTACTCATGCTTCTGTAGCTGACGTGCTACAAAGATAGGGGCTTTGACATGGAAAGTAACAAAGGAATGATTGAAGGGTGACTTGTGTTTGTGTTTAGCCAGGTAAGATATTAGCTTGGCATCCTTGGGTGTTAACACTAACTGCTCACCATTGTGAACTCGTGGCATCCAATCAGACTTCTTTCCAAAGCTGACCCTAGCTGCGTTTACTACAGACAAATCACTGCCCATGTGGTCAACGTAGGTTACTTCAATCATAACTTTTTCCTATATTCTTTGGTGCGTAGACTTCACCATTGTACTGACTACCAGTCTCAGTGTCTGCTCCAAAGTTACACCACGCCAGGATCACTAGGATTGTCATGATCCAGTAGAATGAAACCTTACACCACTTTATAAACCCTTCAAATGTTTTCTTTGCTTCTATCTCTGCTGATTCACTTGGTGTCATTGTTGTACCTCCACCTCTAGACAAGCCACTGTCTCTGACTTGTGTGTTACCATCTTGGCTGCTTTGCTCAGTTCAATCTGACACTCTTCTATCGTGGCATAGTTACCTAACTGGTAGTGCTCCACTGTCTGTGTGCTGAACAACTGCATCCACACTAATACGTACATCATTCTTCTGTCTCCTATTTCTTTTCTGTTATCTCTTTTATTTTCTTTAGTCTCTTCTCTAAAAGAACAATCCTATTTGCTAATTCTATTTTTCCTTTTGTGTCACACAAATATTCTATTCTATCTTCATCACTCATTAAAACATTGGATACCATACGTCACCTCTCTTTCTTTGTTGCTTTACATCGTCCAGTATTCTCTTGAGGTTGTCTGCTTTTTTGTTTTCTCCATCCCACTCCAGGTCACTTATATCCTTCTGTAGGTCTATGATATATTGTTGTATAGCAGCAACTTTCTCTGTCTCATATTTTAAGTGTCTCATTCTATATCCTTCCTATCCAATGTGATACATCATCATGTGGGTCATCTGTCCACGTCACCTCGCTCCAGTTCAATTTGTATGTCCCTCCCTGTTATTTCAGATAGAGCTTTGACAACATCCTGTGTTCCCTTTTCAAATCCTTCATCGAATGCGTCAGCTATATCTTCTTTGTCGTTATACTTTCTGTATAAGAACCCTGCTAGAAACGACAGTACAGCTAGTAATATAGTTATGGGTTCTGGTATGTAAATATTCAATGGTATATCCTCAATTCTTTTTCTTTTTGCCACTTGTGAAAGTCTTTTGATGTTAGATCCTTCTCCTCCATAAACCATTGTAGATCATAGATAGCTTCTAACAATTCACTATTCGCTTCAAGTAATCTTTCTATTAAGTCTTCCTCAGTCTTACACTCTAGTCTTGTCATAACCTCTTTAAACTTAGCATCAGACATAACCTCCTCCTTTGGATTTACTTAAAGTATTACTTATAGTTTTATTAACTACAAAAAATAAAGATAAAAGTTTATTCTTATAGTAATACTTTAAGTTAGTTATACTCATGCTATTTCGTTTCAAGTATGACAGATTGTCTCACCACCCAATGTATACCAGTACTCCTATGTATGCAGCATTGAGTGCAATCGCTATTATTTCGTATGTTTCCACTAGGTTAGCTCCCTTTGTTTAACCTCAACTGTTATGCCTTTCATAGCTAAATATTTTTTTACTAGCCTGTCTAGCTCTGACTTTTCTCTGGTAGAGTGATAAGCAAAACACTTACCACCCTTTCCTTTTATGTGGATGACATACTCCACTAGTCTAACCTTGACTCTGACCAAGCATCCAGTCCATAGGACTTAAGAACTTTGGCTGCTGCTCGTGCACCCTCTTCCTTGCAGTCTATGTTCTGGAAGTAGGAGCTACTAGGATTCCACCACTGAAATCTTTTCTCTGTCCAGTCCTTCTTTAGTCCTAGCTCACGTAGCACCTTGCGCTCTTCACGCCCTAGCTTAGTGTTACCCTTGTGCTTTGGTTGCACTGTGACCCATGCAAAGCCACAACTAAAAGCATCCTCACCCTTCAATACATTCTCAATGTATTTGTCTGTTGCTACTACTGCTGCTGCAAATGCTAGTTCACGTACTTGCTTTGCGTTATCTGTTGTTACTGTCATTTTATTTTCCTTTTGTTTCATATTACTTATATGGTTATTGTGCAAAATCATTTCAACCCTAGTCCACAAAACTTTTTGAGACAATACAGTGTGTGTTCTGGCTGTCTGATGTCAGGGTAAAAAAGCCTTTGTGATATTCGTAGGTATCCAAATCTTTTTCAGCCTTAGTAATTGTTATGTACTCTATTGCTGCTCGTCGAGCCTTTCGACTACTCCAGTGTAGACTAGTGTAACGTTCTACAAATTCTTTTCTTTTGTCATCCCAGTCTAATCTTTTTAGTGACCATACATGTTTCATTCTTCTGTCTCCCAATCTATCCAGTCATAATAGTCTGATGTTTGTTTGTAGTTCTGTGGTGATATTCCTATCTCTCTATCCCAGTCTATAGTCTGTAAGTAATCCCTTACTTGTTCATACTTGTGATCGTTATCTACACCCACAGACACCTCGTATTCTATTGTTCTATTTACTCTGACTTTAATTAGTTTCATTATACTACTTCCCTATATTCATATGTGTAATTAAATTCTGCATCCAATGACATCCATGCTCGTTCATATTCGTAATCCCAGTTAGTGCCACCATCCTCCATCTCACCTTCTGCTATGAGCCATGCCCAACGATCTAAACTAGGCTCGTGGTCAAGTGGTAGTTCTTCTTGGAAGTATGCTTCATACATTTTATTCATCCTTCTTTGGTTTGCTATACCATGCTCTACCATCATCAGGCATAACGTATGGTCTCCAATGATTAGGATCACCTTCGCTATCTGTGATTGGTCTGAAGTCAAACATGTTCTTCAATGTGTATGACATCTCCTCTAGTTTACGTACCTTACTAATATCAGTGTCAAACATTTCTCTGAAGTCTGTGCATATTGCATCTATGCTTCGGTACACTTCTAATAGTTCTTGTACTTCGTCACGAGTTAGTTCTGTCTTTAATTTTACTTTTTTGTTTTTCATTTTATTAACTCCTTTTGTTTTTCTAATCCCCTGAGCAGCATTGCTTCTGCTTCTCTTTTATCACCACGCTTCAGTGTCTCATATGCCCACGATACCCAACTGTAAGCCTCTGGATCTATCTGTTCTGGATCAGGTGTAGTCATCACTGGCTGTTGTTGTTCAGCCTGTGTAGCACCTACCTTGTGAACGTTCAGGAACTCAATGAGATATTCCTTAGACACTGGTACGTCTACTTGCTCCCAGTCCCTAGGGAAGTAGCGTTGCGCATCTCGCTGCGTACCAACCCACTGCCCTTTGCTTGATCTATACAGTATCATCATCATACCTCATACTTATATCTATTCTCCAGTTAAAACTTGTTAGTTGATCGTAGTCTGATAACCCTAACTGTTCAACATACTCCTTTATTATCTTTGCTATTGCAGTTTGATCTTGAAAGTCAAAGTCATCTGCTGCTGCTACAATATTTCTATACTGCATTTTCTAATCCCTCCTTGGCTAGTATGCGTAGCACGTAGTGCAATGGTTGATCACCTAGTTTTATCCAATCCTGTTTGCTTTTGCTGTATCGTTTAGAGTGAGCCATTTTTATAATGTCACTAGGTATTGAACGAGTAGCCAGAGCATTTTCCATTTGTAGTATTTGATTAAGTGTAAGTGTCATTTTTATTTTTCCTTTTTTTCCTGTATGTACTTATTAAGTAATAACTAATTTTTCTAATTCAAGTAGTCCTATAATTATTCTTTACCTTTCGCAATTAAATTTCCACACGAGAAAACAATTTCCTCTAGGGCTTCCCTTGCCTCTATTGGTAGCGCACCTGATCCTTTAACCTCTGTCGCTAACTCTTGTATTTCTTCAAGTTTATCAGTTAATTCTGTTAATTCTGTAAACACTTCCAACGCATCACTAGTTACTTTGTTTATCCTGATTAGATTATTTTTCATCGTTCAATATCCTTTCAATAGTATTATTTATTTTACATAGTTTAGTTATGGCTTGTGTTTGTTCTAGCTCACTACAAAAATTACTTGTTGCCTTTGTAGTTAGATCATCCAGGTATTCGCTCAGTCTATACAGTTTTCTTTTTTGATATGTCATAGTATCAGTTATCATTTTTCATTCCCTCCAATATCTCTAAAGCTTGTTCATAGTTGTATATGTTGCCCATTATTTCCCCTATTTCTGCGCTCACATAACTTGGCCTTACGCCTTGTCTAAAGCTTTTTAATTCGCTCTTAAGTGTAGTTATCCTTGTAGTAATTGCTTCACTTAAACTCTCATATGTTTGTCCATTTGATAGCCAAAATTCTAATAGCTCAGGTATTCTATCAGGTGTTATCATTTTATTTTTACCCTCCTATACTTTGCACGTAGTCTATATATTCTTGAGCCTCTTTTCGTGTCCAAAATTCTTGAATGCATCCCTCATCCCTTACGTGATAAACTGTTAGACCATACTCATTTTTTACTGTTTTAATTTCCATTTTTTATTATCCTTCTGTTTTTGTTGCTGTTATTAATTAGGTAAATACTAATGTTTGTATTTCAAGTATTTACCTAATTATTTTTTATTTATTTTATAACCTCTTGATTTAATGTACTTTTCTCATGAAATTAGTTTTGTCTTTTCTTATCTCTTGGCCCTTGCCACGTAGTACTACAAAACAATTCTTTTTATTGTCTAGAAACCTAGCGTCATGACTATCACCATCAACAGTATCAAGAGTTATACCATCAACAGTAATTGTATTTGGTACGCTGTATAGATAGCTCTTTTTATCTTTAGCCTTGTTTGTGGGAATATCAGTGACAATAGCTATGTTAGACCCATGCTTTAAAGCTGTAGGAATAAAGAGCGCATTGTTTTCTGATAGACTAAATGTCATACTGTAAAAATCTTTATAAGGATTTTCAACAATCCTGTTTATATCTTTTACATAGTCATAAACCTGGATGTTTAAGCTTTTACATAGGTCAAACAATTCAGGAAATAACTTTTCAAATTTTACTTCACTGAAAACATTAGGACGAAATGCCATGCTAATATCTTTTTTAGCCAATAGTTTTTGCTTCAACTCTATCTCTCGCAATAACTTAGCCTTAAACTGGTCACGATATTTAAACCAAAGTATTGTCCTGATAATTCTGGCTATTGCGACTTTGTGTTCACCATCAGTAGCAATCATAAACTTTTGACCCATGCCAGTAAACATAAGACAAGCTTGTGCACATCCCATGCTCAAACCATTGCAAGTATTAAAACCTGATATGAAATGTGGCGCTAGTGATAAACCAAATATTTCTAGATCATTATCTAGATTAGCTACGTCCTTACTGATTTTAGTATTTTGTCCAATTAGTTTAGGAAGCTTTGACCATATCAATTGACCATTACTATCTAGAGCTTGTGCGATTTTTTCGTATGCTATTCTTTTACAATCACTAATAAAAGTATCAGAGTTGCAATGCTCTTTCATAGCTAACAAAGCTTGTCTTGATTGATCTTTATAGGTGTTAAAATCGTTTTGATTTACTGGCATATTCATTTTGTTT
>Ga0208666_1001156_pt1 | contig 11970 bp, 16 predicted proteins | sample 5B_taG_FD_184078 | JGI IMG/M metagenome (GOLD analysis project Ga0208666, IMG submission 184078) | Marine viral communities from the Subarctic Pacific Ocean - 5B_ETSP_OMZ_AT15132_CsCl metaG (SPAdes) (version 2) | ecosystem: Environmental > Aquatic > Marine > Oceanic | place: Pacific Ocean...
CTAAATGTTTTTTTATTTCCATTGGATTATCTGAAATATTATATGATTGGTGTAATCCAAATCCTTTTCCAACATTATGCATCTCCCAACTTCGTCTAACTTTCTTTTCTGTCAATATAGATAAATTATTATCCTCAATTACAAATAATATTGGAAGATTCTTTGTTACAGCCCAACCAATAGCACTCAATGCATAATCTTCCTCAGCTGCTGAATCCCCAACAAATACAATTGTTGGTTTTCTCGTCGCAAAACAATGTCCAACTCCAATTGGAACTTGACTACCCATCAACCCATCGTGACCATAAATTTTCTTTTCCTTACATTGAATTGACGCAGAACCACCCATACCATTTGCACACCCACTTTCTCTTCCAAGTAACTCATCCACCAATTCAGTTGGATTACCGTTGAATGATAAATAAGTAGAATGACCTCTATGTTGTATAAATATACTTGGTTCTACACCTTTATCCTCCATAACTTGTGCTATTGTGGCTGGTATAAATTCTTGACCAGATGATAGATAAGTTGGAAACTTTATATTTTTTTGTTGCATTTGTTTAAAAGTTTCTTCCTCAAAGTGATGAGATAAAGAAGCTCTATTAAATACTTTCAGTCTAAAGTCTTTCATAATAAATCACTCCAATAATTAAACTGTTTTCTATCAATGACAACTACATCAGGTATTTTTCTAGCAGCGTTTAAGTCTGTATCCATATCATCAAAGAATACACATTTACCTATTTCAGATAAGTGGTTTGCTTTTATATCTGTTTTATATAACATCAGTTTTTTAAATGAAAAATAATCATATATTCCAAAAATCTTTAACAATTCAATGGATGGTTGTTTTTCATAATCAAGATTAAAAACACCTCCCCTTGATATAAATCCGACTTTTTTATTTTTTGATTTTAAATATTCTAAAATTTGTCTAATACCAGGTTGTAAAATACATTCAGACTCACAATCATCAACAACTAAATCTTCATCAAATCTTTTTAGTGGTTGTATCATTTGTTTAGCCCATATCGGTTCACCTTTTTTAGTATAGGTATCAAAGACAGTTCTATCTAAATCAAATATAAAAATATCATAATCTTCACATAGTCTTTTAATCATTAGCTTTCCTTATTGTCATAAACATAGTGTTGTTATCTATGGTTGGAAATAGTTTAATTAATTTTTTAACAATTTTACCTGATACGATGTCACCAGCTTGTGCCACCATGTCTCCGTTTTTTGTCATTATTCCCCCATCTAAAAACATTATATTTTCATCATCTTGTTTTGTATTTAAAACTTCTATGTCATTAACTTTTTCCACTTTGATATTACAATTAGCAAAATTATAATCAGAAGCTTTATCTTTTATCCAAAGACAATCTTCCTGTTTAGGTGTTTCAAAAGTACTATCTTCATAAGGTTTACCCTCTCTGCCATACTTATCTTCTAACCTAACCAAGTCGTGTTTTTGAACTGGTGTTTCTATTTCAAATACAAACGCACCATTTTCTGATGTTGCTTTTGTGGAATGAAATAAACCCTTTCTAATCATTGTTTTAGATACAGGTTTTAATTTACAAGAATCACTTAAAAAAGATAACTCCGCTTCTCCATCTAATAAAATCAAACCAGTTGTTTTATTTGGATGACAATGCATTGAAGTTTGTTGACCTTCAGCTATATATAAAAACCAAAGGCCAACTTTATCATTTTCGTATGCTAAATATTCATAACCCCAGGGTTTTTTTACGATAGTTTTATCGTAACTCATTATGCACCTGATGGTGATAAATTATTAACCCATTTGTTATAAACTTCAAAAGAAGCTAACATCCATTGTCCCATCCATTTATAATGAGGACAACTTACAAGGTTATCTGACACCACAGCTGGTGCATCTACAAAGTTACCACCTGAGTTAATTAAGTCATCTTTAATACTATAATAACCTGAAACATCACGACCTTCTGTTATGTTAGCAGATATTAACATCTGACCACCATGACATATACAAGCTATTGTTTTACCTCTACTATTCCAATCATTAATAAAATCTAAAACTTGTTGTTCTTGTCTTAATTTTTCTAATGATTTAACACCACCTGGAATAATCAAGAAATCATATTCCTCCATTATGCTATCATAATTAGTGTGTAGTTCATCGACAGTTCTTGTACTTTCCATATAAGTTCCAAGAATACCAAAGATTTTTCCATTAACATTTGACATAATGTCAACTTCAAATCCCTCTTCTAGTACTCTGTAATATGGATAAATTACTTCGTGGTCTTGATATTTTTCCCAAGTAACTATTAGTGCTTTTTTCATTTATTATTCTCCTACTTATCTCTTTGTTGTAAAATTGGATTGGTTGTTGGCCAATCAATGTTTAATCTTTTATCATTCCATTTAATTGTAAATTGGTCTTCCACATCAGGATACTTTCCCTCATAAGCCCATTTATAACTAAAAACTGAATCATCACTTAAAACTAAAAAACCATTTCCCACACCAGGTGGAACTAACACCATTTTTCTTTTCCTATCATCTAATATCATACTCTGATGTTGTAAATATGTTTTAGAGTCTTTTCTGTTATCTACTAATATAAAGAACAATTGGCCAAATAAACAAGTAATTAATTTAAAAGATTTAAAATCTCCGTGAATACCTCTTAAAACATTCTTTCTTGAAGTAGAAACCTTATCGTGATTAAATTCTACATTGTATGGAAATTCATCTTTTTTCCAAGTTGTCCATAAATCACCTCTGAAATCTGTGAATACATCTGGCTCTATTATTTTTATGTCTTTAATCATTTAGACTCTCATAATATTCTATGTCTTTAGGACCATCTGAAATTGATTTATTAAATAGTTTTATTTGAATTGATTTGGCGTGCTTTTTATTGTTTAAACAATTTTTTTCAAATTCATCCCTCAATACATGTTTATTTCTCCACCCCCAATGATGTTTCCATTTTTTATAAAATTCTTCACTACCTTTCCCATCAACTAACTGCATAGCTGAAAATTTAGTAAATGGTTTTTTACCTTCAATGTCATGTCTATAACATAGTTTTGAAAAACAAATATTATAAATACCATTAAATAAAAACTGGTGAGCTATGTCATCTGAAGAATGGTCTAATGTAAAATTTTTATCTATTTTTACATATTTTTTTAGTAATTTTCTATTGTAACCTATAGCCCAATCTAATGGTGATTCTACAACAGAGTAATCAACACTAAACCAAGATTGTGGAAGATTTCTATACCACCCACCATATGGTTCTTCAAGTATTTCTTTTTCTAAATTACCCCTACCATAATAATTACCAAAATCAGTCCAAAAACCAAAGCTTCCAACTTTTTCTAAAAATAGGTCTTCATATTTATCCAAGTATTTATCTAATTTGTCCCAAAAATCAACCATAACAGGATATGCATCATTGTGAACTCGTATAATCCAATCAAAATCATAACCATTTTCAGTCAACCACTCATCAGCTTGAAACAGTTGTTCTTGCATAGGATACCTTTTCGTATCATTTTCGTTTATCCAATGTATTTTATATTTTTTGCAAACTTCTTTTGCAAGTTCTTTTTCTTCATCAGACGAATCACAATCTTGATTAAGCATAACCACATCATCAAAAGGAGTTATTGTTTTAGCGAACATCAATTTTTCAAAAAGTTGATATTGGTTTCTTGTTTGAAATAATAAACAATATTTTCTATTTTTCATCTAAATACCACCTTCCCCATTTACTTTTCATAACCTTTTCAGTTTGTTCATCAGCTTTATAATAATAGTTTGTTAATGAATATCTTACACCTTCTTTAATAATAGCACCTCTATGAATATTTGAAGTATTTGTTAATATTACAGTTCCTTTTTTAGCTACAACTGTAAAGGGTTCTATATCACAATTCTCCACAACATCATCAAGATACCTTGTTCCCCTCGAATCACTTCTTAAATTAAATTGTTTATTAGCTGAATTAGGTATGTACATATAAGGTCCATTATTTTTACCAACATCAGATAAATAAACTAACGCTTTAAACTGTTTACCCCTTGAATCTACATGCCATCCACCACCTGAATTTGTTATCATATTATCATCATATGTAAGTTTAGCACCAACAACTTGTATTGTTTTTGAATTATATTCACAAAAAGATGTAGCTAAATCTCTTAAAAAACTATCCTCTCCAAACTTTTTAGCAACACTCGATTGGTTTTCCAATTTAAAAAGCCTTTCATCTCCACCACAACCTTCAGCTTCTAAGCTTTGTATTTTATTTTTATAGTCAACTAAACACCTGTCAATGTCTTGAATCGCTTGGTCACAATCTGATTCTGAGAAATAATCCTCTAAAACACATATACCAACATTATTTAAACTATCTAAAATTTGTTTTTTATCGTACATTATATTTTTCTTCATATTTTCCACCAAATACTTCATTGGTGTCAAATCTTTTTATCATCAATGGATTTGATATTAAATCATCTATTTTATTTAATCCTCTAAACATCGTGAAACCACTAACTAAATCTAATCTTTCACAATTATGTTTTACTTTATCATTTACTGCACTCACTTCACCATATGGATATGATATAGAATCTATTTGACTATCAACACCACAAAGTTCTTCTATACAAAGTATAGATTCAAGTATGTCTGTATACATATCTTCAGTAGATAATTCAGCTAAAGGTTTGTGTGATTTACTGTGTGTTCCTAAATAACCCCTATTATATAAATCTTTTATTTGTTCATCATTCATATAAAATTCTTTAGCAATATCTATTTCAGACTTACTGATAAATTTAGAAAATATTTCTTTAATTAATTTTGGTTTTACAAAATTTAATAAGTATTTTACTTTGCCACTTATTAAATCATCAAAAGGATATTGATTTAAAGTAACATTATCATCTAACAATTCACACTCCGTAGACATCATGTCATAAATTTCTGTTGTAGGTACTTGTGTTCTTAAATAATGTAGTTTATGAACATCAATTAAATTACTATGAGATATAGTGTCACTTATGATAAAAAAAGCAGATGGTATACCCATCTCATCCAAGATTGGTAAACCATTTTCATAAGACTCCTTTAAACCATCATCAAAAGTTATCAAACAAGATTTATTTGGTAATTTATTTTCTTTTGTTTTTATGGTATTGTTAATATCTTCTAAAGAAACAAAATCATATCCATTTTTATGAATTAATTCCAGTTGTTTTTTAAAAAATAAAGGTGTTATAGGATGGATTCCAGATTTTGGTATGTCATCTCTTATGTAGTGATAATTAACTACTAATAACATTTCTGCTCCAAAATTCTCCTAAAACCTTTTCTAAACATTTCTCAGTAAAATCACTTTTTTTGTATAAGTATTTTTGTTTAGATATGTCTTGTGGTGTTTTTTTTATTTTACCCATATCATAATCATACACAACATCAGGTAATTTTTTAATTGATTTTTTTATTAACTTATTAGTTATGTCATAATAATTATCCATGTCTTCAATACCAGCTTTAACTATATGTAAAATATCTCCTGCATCAACTTTTCTAGTAGCTATGTGTATTGTCACACCCAAGTAATCTAATTCATCATTGTAAAAAGGCCAAAACAAAGTTGCACTTCCTCTATAATAAGGTGACATACCTAAGTGTAAATTTATTATCTTATCACCAAATTCATCAAACCAAGAGTTGTTCAATATACCAGTACCATAAAGTAACACATAATCTGGTTTTAATAATTTAACCCACTCTATGTTTTTATTATTATTTATTTCTTTAGATTTTAATTGTTTGTGATTAACTATTTCTAATGATGGAGACTGAAAATAAAATTGTTCAGTTACTCTTAAATTAGTAAAATGTTTTCTTATCATGTCACTTTCTTTTTGCTGAGTATCAAAGTATTTGTGTTTAGGTTCAGTTATTAAACCTACAACTTCAAATTTCTCGTTCATGTAATTTACAAAATACGAGTGTCTTGGTTGATTACCTGTAAGTATGACTACTTTTAATTTATCCACGACACTTTTCTCTGATTGGTATTTCAGATTTTAACACCTGTTTATTAAATCCACCCATAGCTCTCTCAACTACACGAACACTTTTAACCACATTTCTCATTCCTATTTTTTCTAAAGAAGCTGATTGGTCAGTGCCTTTCATTGTTCTATCCAATGTAAAATGTCTCTCTATCCATTGAGCTCCCATCGCAACCGCAGCTGATTCTATAGCACCACTACCGTTGATATAATGTCCACTCAATCCAACTGGGACTCCATATCTATCTTGATATGTTTTTAAAACATTTAAGTGAACTTCAGTTTCTTTCGATGGATAAGAAGATGTACATTGCATCAAAGTTACATCAGAACCTTTTAACACATCCATAGCTTCATCAATTTCCTCAATGGTACTCATACCTGATGAAATTATTATAGGTTTATTAAAAGATTTAACCTGTTCTAATAAAGACAACTTAGTTACTTCTGCCGAGCCTATTTTAAATAATTCCATACCCATTTTATTCATCTTATCTGCACTAACTTCATCAAAGACACTCATAAACATTTTTACATTGATTTTCTCAGCATATTTTTGTAATTCTTCCCATTGTTCTACTGAAAACTCTAAGTTTTCTTTGTGTTCTCCATAAGTTTTACCAAAACTATTAGGACTATCATAAATCCTATTGTATTGTTCTTCTGTTAAACATACTTTAGGTTCTCTTTTTTGACTTTTAACATAATCTACTCCGCATTTTTTAGCAGCTAACATCATTTTCTTCATCAATTCAAAATTACCTTGATGATTTATTCCTATTTCGGCTATTACTTTTACTTTATCATTCATATCTATCTCCTACTTTACTTATAAGCATTTACACAAAGTTGACCACCTTCTTGATGGGGGTCTTTTGTTTCTATTTTAGTACGTTCCACCTTTGAAAATCCAACTAAATATAATAAATTTTTTAACATTTCATAATCCCAACCAGCTACATGACTAACAACCCCATAAACATCACCATCAGGAGATGTCAAAAAACACTCACCAGTATCTTTACACGAACTACCTACAATTTGGGCCATAAACATACCACCAACACCAAGTTTTGGATATATACCTTCCATTGAAAGAGAACCCCAATGATTTTTTGGTCTAATATTTTTATATGGTATATGTTCCACCTCAAATTGACTAACATCATCATTTATATAAGCTTCAACAATTTTTCTCATATCAGGACACACAGTTCTAAACTTCCCGCCCTTTTCCAATTTATTATAAATTTGTGTTACAACTGATTCTATGTTACAATATGGTATGTGTTCAATAACATGAGACCAATATATTTCATTTAAACTATTATCATCATATGGTAAATTATCTGTTATAATGTTAAATTTAGGTAAAGAAACCGAATCCCATCCCTCAAATCTTGGTTTGTTTATACCTATCTCTAATTTTTTATTCACTAAAAGTTCCCATCAATCTCTTTGTTATTAAATGTGGTCTTGTTATTGCTGTTCCAACAACAACATTGTGAGCTCCTAAATCAAATCCTTTTTTCACTTGGTCTCTTTCCCAATATCTACCCTCAGCCATTATAGGAATATCAGGATATGTTTTTACTAAATTTTCTAATAATTTATAATCTGGTTCGTTCATGTCAACCTGACAATTTGATGTATAACCACTTAAAGCTGTAGTTAACATTGTGCAACCATTTTTTAAAGCTTGCTCCGCTTGACTTATATGAGATATGTCACCAATAATATCACTAACACCCTCATTAGAAGCCATCTCTACATTAAGGTATCCATTTCTTCCTGTAGCGTCCATAGCTATGTAGTCAGCACCTACCGACATTAGTTCTTTGGCCTGACTCCAATGTGGTGTTATCCAAACATCACCATTATCATAATTTGATTTTGTTAAACCAATAATTGGTAGTTGAGAAACCTTACTCACTTCTAAAATATTTTTAGTATCTCTTAATCTTAAACCAACAGCACCACCACGCTCAGCTTCTAAAGAAAATTTAACGATAGACTCTGAGTCATAAAAAGAACTACCTTTTTCAGACTGACAAGATACTATTAACCCTTTTCCAATCATAGTTCAACTCTTGGTATTTTTTCATAACCTGGATTAATATCTGATACCATTTCGAACTCTATATTTAATGAACTCAACCACTCATACAATTGTTTGGTAGATTTTGTCACAGATATTGTCTCTCTTTTTGACATTTTAGCTTGTAATTGTATTTGATTTTGATTAGGGTCACCATAAAAATGATTTTGATATACAGATTTAGAATCATCTTCATATAAAGACACATCTCCAATGTCCCAACCGACTGTAACTATTTTCTTCACACCCATATGTATAGCTAATGGTATACACATCTCATACATTAATCCTGGACCCCACGGCCTTTCAAATGATTTTTCAAATAATAAACTTTCAAAGTCACCCTTTTCTGCTACGGTGTCCTCCATTTTATTTTCATCAGTTCTTGTATTTCTAAAAATAGGCATCATAAAATCACATCTAATATTATTTTGAAGTAGTATTTCAGGATGATTTTGTAAAAATACGGCCCAAGCTGAAATAGTTGATTCATTACCATCAAAATTATAGTTTGAATAATTACAAAAATTTTGAAAATGTACATCAACGACATCCCCTAAAATCGCTTGTGATTGTTTAATGGAAAATGTTAATTTATCTGATAAAAAGTTTCTCAAATAATCGTGTTCATAATTATTTAATGATGGTCCAGCTGCAACAATGTATACAGTTTCACCTGTATATTTATCTTTTAAGACATCCACCCTTTCTTCACTATAATCAAGAGTTAACATTTTTTGTCTTAATTCTTTTGTATTACTATTCATTTTCTCTCACTAATTTATATATTTTATTTGATTTATTAACTAACTCTGGAAAATCATCTGGTAGTAAAGCTTGATGACCATCACTCAAAGCTTCACTTGGATTATTATGACACTCAACAATCATACCATCTGCACCAGCAGCTATTCCTGATAGAGCATGTGATAATACACTATCTTTCTTACCACTTGCGTGACTTGGGTCTATTATTATTGGTAGATGACTCTCTCTTTTCCAAGCAGATACAAACCCAACATCTAAAACATTCCTATTATGAGTTGAAAATGACCTTATTCCTCTTTCACACACAACTATATCTTTACACCCATTCATTAACAAATACTCAACTGCTAAAAGTGTTTCCTCTAATGTAGCACTCATCCCTCTTTTTAACAATACAGGTTTATTCAGAGAACCAACTATCTTTAGTAACTCATAATTTTGCATGTTTCTTGTTCCTATTTGTAACATATCCAAATAATCAACACCTTTTTCAGCAGATTCCTTATCTACTATTTCAGATATAACCGACACTCCGTATTTTTCTTTACACTTTTTTAATATTTTTAAACCCTCAACACCTAAACCTTGAAAAGAATATGGTGATGTTCTTGGTTTATAAGCTCCACCTCTTATCATTTTAATACCGCAATCTACTAAAGACTCAGTTATTTTAAACATCTGTTCCTCACTCTCAACTGCACAAGGACCACCTATTATAATATTTTCATCACCACCAAAAAGTAAATCATTAACTTTTATGATTGAATTTTCTTTTTTAAAATCTCTACTAGCTAAACTATGTTGAACCTTTTTATCAGTTTTAAATATTACTTCAAATAATTCAGTTATTTGTTTTTCGTTTAATTGTTTATTTTTTCTATCAGTTAATCTATTTAATATTTTTATTTCTCGTTCAGAGATAAATGTAGCTATACCTAATGATTTTTTTATCTCACTCATTTCTTGAACAATTCCCATTCTTTCAATAACCAATGATAAAAGTTTGTCGTCTATGTTATCTATTTTATTTCTATATATGTCTATTTTATTTTTCATCATTCAGAAAAGTCTCCAAAGTAACTGTTATTTGTAATTATATCACACGCCTCTCTAACACACCCATTTCCACCTAAACTATCACACACTAAAGAAACGTATTCTTTTATTGTTTTGTGTGCATTATTTGGACAAAATGATATTGCACTTCTTTTTATTGTTTCTAAGTCATTTAAATCATCTCCAACATACGCTAGATTGTCCCAACTTAAATGTAATTCTTTTAAAAGTTTTTCTATTTTTTTATGTTTTATTTTAACTCCACTGAATGCAAAATCAAGTTTTAAATGTTTAGCTCTTATTTCTGCTATTTTAGAAAAGGAATCACCAGTTATTATTCCTGTTTTGATACCCATCTCACAAACTTGCATCAAACCAATACCATCTTTAGAATTAAACTTTTTTATATATTTTCCATCCTCTGTATAGTATAAAAATCCATCAGTCAAACATCCATCACAATCAACTAACATTATTTTTATATTTTTTATTTTTTTGTTATCTATCATTTGCATCCAATATTTTTATTATTTTAACTCTATCTTCTTCAGTGTCAACACTTATACTATCATATGATGTGTAAGACATGTCAACCTCTATATCATTTTCTAAAAACCTCAACAATCCAACTCCCTCTGTATTTTCTAAATCAGAATTATTAATGTCACTATACAATTGAAGTTCATCATATCCAAAAGAGTATATTCCTAATTGTTTAAAAAACTTAACATCTAATTGTTTATCTTTTTTAGTTTTTTCATCGTGAAATGGAATAGCATACCTTGAAAAATAGATAGCTTTGTTTTTTTTAGACAAAACAACTTTAACACAATTTGTATCATATACATCTTGGGTATGTTTATAATCAGTATAAAACCCTATTATTTTAGAATTGTAGTCCGTAGAGTCTAATGATTTAACATTAAATAGTGGCTCATCACCTTGAATTATTATATATCTGTCTGCAGTTATACCATCGTTTTTTAATATTTTACCAGCCTCAGCACATCTATCCATACAATCATTGTGATTATCGGATGTCATTAAATATGGTATATTAAGATTTTTACAAACATTACCTATTCTTTCATCATCAGTGGCTACATATAATTTTTTCCAATTGTTCCACTTCGAAGCTGAATTATAAACATGATAAATCATAGGCATACCATTTATATCACACAGTGGTTTTCCTGGAAATCTTGATGAACCATATCTAGCAGGTATTATTCCTATAAACTCCATTAATTACTCCCTATATTATTATAAAATTCATTTTGTTTTTCTTGTCTATCAATTGTTTTAGGGTGATAGAATGAAAATTGTTCCTCTGCTGGTAAATAAGTGTGTTCTTTATATCCTGTTAATATTTCGTGTACTTTATTCTTCCATAATATATTTGGACGATTTCTCCAAATCCTACCTTGATAATCAGGAAAGTTTACCCAACCTTTTTCGTTCACTTGCCAACCCCATTTATTAATATGTTCTTGTGTGATACCATCAACCGTATTTACTCTCGGCACCCAATACAAATCTATTGTTGGGTTTGATTGTAATATCGGTTTGAGATTCTTTATCAATGATTTATGTGGAATCTCATCAGCATCTATATTAACAATATACGAGCCTTTACACATACGAGTCAAGTAATTTTTTTGCCCACCATAATCTTTTAACAAATGTCTTTGTTCAAAAGTCATTTCGTGCATAGATGTCATTACATCTAATATCTCTATTGTCTTTTTATTATCTGAATAATCATCAAGAATTACTATCTCATCTTCTTCATCTTTGTATTTTACTAAAAATTCAAGTAACTTCATCAATGATTCGTCTTCGTTGTGAGTCATTATACTGTAACTTATTTTCATTTATAGTACCCTTATTGGTTCTAAATATACTGCACTTTTTCTAGCTTTTATAAAATCATATGTTCTGTATTGTCA
>Ga0208666_1001158_pt1 | contig 11960 bp, 16 predicted proteins | sample 5B_taG_FD_184078 | JGI IMG/M metagenome (GOLD analysis project Ga0208666, IMG submission 184078) | Marine viral communities from the Subarctic Pacific Ocean - 5B_ETSP_OMZ_AT15132_CsCl metaG (SPAdes) (version 2) | ecosystem: Environmental > Aquatic > Marine > Oceanic | place: Pacific Ocean...
TGTAGACGAAAAAACGATTTTTATACTGAACGACCAGTTGTTGGATATCGTTCCAACCAACGAATTCTTTAATACTATACTACTATTTAGTCAAAGTCACCACGCATTCTGCGTAAAGTTTCTTCTGGTAGTGCACCAAATTCATCATCAGACAACACGTTTATGTCTACTATTTTTTTATTTTGAGTAGACTCACCCTTCATTTGAGGTGGTTGTGATTGTGAAGCTTCTACTTTTTTCTTAACTGTAGCTTTTGCTTTTTTCTCTTGCACAGCTTGACTAAGTTTAGGAGCAGGGTCTGATACTTCAACACCGTCACCTTGTAATAACTCAGGTTTTTTACTTAAAAGAGTTACTTCAGTAGCTTTTGCTAAAGAGTCAGCAGCTCCATACCCTTGATATATAAAGGCGTCTCTTAACTCCATAACTTCACTAGTTAGTTTTTCATCATAAGCTTTACTTTTTTCATTAAATATAGGAAAAACATCCATTATTTCAGTAGCTTTTTGATTTAACTCATGTAGCTCACGATCTTGTTGTACAGTTTGACCCATTTTGTTTTGCATTTCAGACATAAGCTGTTCTCTTTCAGCAGTTCTTATCTCGTTTCTTAACAAAGCAGCTTTTTCAGTCTCACCTTCTAAAACTAAATCTTGATAGTCTTTTTCTTTTGTAACAAAGTCATACTCAGGAGCAGCATTTTCAGCAGGTTTTTCTTCTATGTCTTGAAGTCTTTTTTGCATTTCTTTATTTTTTGCAAGCACTTCATCAAGACGGGACTTAGGCACCATAGGTGCTTTTGGTTCTTCTACCTGTTTATCTTCCTCCACTGCTTCCACAGGTTGCTCATCATCTGTTGGTACTGGATCTTCGCTTGCTTCAACTGGTTGTTCTTCTGTTGCTTCAACTGTTGTTTCTTCAACTTGCTCCTCTGCAATTTCTTCTGTTGTTTCTTCTGCAACAGGTTCTGCTTCTGTTGTTTCTTCTTCTTCAACTTCTTCAACTTCTTCAACTTCTTCCTCCGTGTTTTCAAAGTTCATGTCTACTTGAAAAGGTTGTACATCCTCTTCGGTTTTTGCATCAGCACCGGGCATTCCCTCAAATACTAATTCTTCTGTGTTTTTATCTTCAGCCATTATCTACCTCCTGATTTCATAGCTTCAACAGCAACTTTAGATGCTGCTTGGGTTTGGGTTTGGTCTTTTCTCATGTCGTTCGTTAATGAAGATAACTGCTGACGTAAAGAAAGTTCTTGTTGTTTCATCTCCATCTTAGACTGTATCTCAGCCACTTTAATTTGTGGGTCTGCAGCAGTGCCTTGAGCTTTTGCCATATTAAGTTGAGATTGAGATTGTAAATTCTGTACTTCAGCTTCCATTTTAGCGATTTCGAGTTGAATTTTTTGTATTTCAGCTTGTGCTTGGAAAGCTTGTATTTGAGCCTGTTCTTCTGTCATTGGTTCCATCCCTTGCATTTGACGTATACGTTGTGCAATTTCGCCTTTCTTAGCCAAGTGTGAGTAATCTACAATTAAGTCGTCTGGTATTGGTACACCAGCTTGTCTTAAAGAGATTGCTTCAGCAAATTGTACTTCGTCATAATTATCACGAGCCGGCATAGTACCGACCACTACTTTATACTCACCTAAAGTTAAATCATTAATAACATCTCCTTCAGGAGTAATTTGGTTTACTATAACAGGTACTTCCGGCTTCATTGGATCATTTTCATCTGTAATCTGTATTAACCTTTCCTCTGTGTAATAAGCCTGAATTAAACGCAACACGTGTTCCGCTAAATACTGCCTAGTCTTTTGTAAGTTGTCCAATGGTACTTGAATCATTAGGACACCACGGTTTTGTTTTTGTTGTATCGCAACTCCAGACACTTCTGGAGAGTCTGTACCTAACATGGCATCACTAATACCACTAATTGTCTTTATATTAGTAGCAGCTTTTTGACCTAATCTGTCTAGGCCGGTGGGAATCTGATTTGGTGGTATCTTCGCAGGGGGGGAGGATCCGCGATTATACTCTAATACTAAACCAGTTTCCGCACCGTGTTCTTCTAAATCATCAGCAGTCATACCATTTAATGACCCTGTTTCTACAACCCAACCGCTGTTAGCTGTAGTGTTTACGATATGTAATTCTTGTGAACTTATTTTGTTCAGTTGCTCCTGTGGAGATATTAAGTTCCTTACCATACCAAATGGTCTTCCTCTTCTCCAGTATGGGAAGTATGGGACGATGGTAAAATACTCATAGGGAGACCAGTCATCATGTAATACACATTTATCTGCAGTTACAGTCCAACGCACTTTACGGTCTTGTCGGGTAAGCATATCTAACCCATACTCATCGGCGAATTTCTTTTTCTTTCTTTCTCCCCAGTTGCCGGGTACTTGTCGCATATCACCAGTAACAGAATCAACATAATAAGTACATTCTTTAAGCTGGTAATACTGCCTTTCGATTACTCGAACTGCTCGCATTTGTCTGTTTTCTTCTGGGTTAGTAGTAGAGGATTGGTTGTACTCTACACCAGTATAAGTATCCCCATAACGTGTTTCTTCATACTCTACAGAGTCTTGCCCCATAGTATTACCATATTCTGCTGCTACTCTTAGTTTATCCGCAGCTTCTTGTCCATATTGTTCTTCAATTTCATCAAGACTCATCCACTTGGTTTCAAATATCTCATTCCAAGTTCTAGGATCATACTCCTTGGCGTCAGGGTCAATTAAAATATCTAACGGATCCTTGGTACTTATACGCACTTCTCCTTGGATATGATCCGTGAAATCTATTCTTACATCGAAATAACCTCGGTCTTGAATAAGACCATCGGCAAAAATTGTAGACTCTAACCATTCTAATTTATTAGTATCAGCTATGTGTATGTATAACTTATTCAGTACATCGGCAAGTTCCTGAGTACCATTACCTTTTGGTTTGAAATTAACATCCGCTCTTCGAGTACTTTGTTCACCAAGTACTGTATTTATAGTAGGAAGTATTGTGTTAATTGTTAGAGCAGGACGCCCTTCATCATCTAAAGCTGAGATATCCGCTGGGTCCCATTGGTTACCACGGTAAAAAGCATCACATTTTTTAGCAGTCTCGATATAGTCAAGATGGCCATTGTCGCGCGCACGTTCGTAACGCTCGAACTGATTAGTTGCTATTAAATGCTCTTCTTCTGTACTTAACTTTTTTTTCTTTTTGCTGTAATTCATTAAGAACTCATAGCTGATTTACGTTTTTCATTCTTAGCCAGAAATTTTAACTTATCTCGCCAAGATGGTTCATGTTCTATCTTCTCTACAAAAGTAGCGAATTCTGTCATCATCAATCCTATCCATGCTAACGCATCCACTTGGTCATCATGTACCCCGTTTGGAAAACGCAAAAGTTCCGCAATCAGCGGACCAACCCATACCGGATCTTTCGGAAAGTATACCATGCCTTGTTGCATTCTACCTTGTATTGCTCTAGCTCTCGCTTCCTTATCTCGTCTACCTACTTTTAAATCTTTAAAGTAAGCTTCATTAAGTCCACGCTCTCGAACACGTTTTTGTAGAAACGGACCTAAGGCCATTTCTATATGACCCTTCTCGATACCCACAACATGTGGTCGCCAAGTTTCATACAAATCTAGGATCTGTTCAACAAGTTCAAAACCGTCGTACTTCCCTCGTATACAGTCTACTACGTATAAATTATCATATTCATCAACCCCAACAACTACTCCTACAGAGTAGTCATTACGTTCTCGTTGACCAATTGCTAAATCCCATGCGCAATAGAACCGTAACCTGTCAAAGTCTACTTCATTTTCATCGTAATACCTAATCATTTCTCGGTTGAAGTACTCACCTTCATCATTAACTGGGTTCTGTTGGTACAACGCTGACCAGTCTCGTGGACCTACCGCTTTTTGAATTTGGGTCAGAGCTTCTGCGCTATATCGCTCTGGGTGAAGCGCGTCGCCTTGTTCGCGAAACTCTTCGTCCTTTTCGGCAAGAGCTGGATACTTAACAACTTCCCACTGATCCGCGCCCGCGGACGCTGCTTGTAATAACCTACCAGCTAAATCGTCATCGTGCCATCGCGTAAGAATTACGAGTACACCACCTCCAGGGGCCAGTCGTGTATACGCAGTAGATGTATACCAGTCCCAGACCGCATCCCGATTGTACTCGGATTCCGCGTCCTCTCTGTTCTTGACTGGATCATCGATGACTAACACGTGCGCTCCTTTACCAGTAATACCACCACCAACACCAGCTGCTACATAACCACCGCCCTTGGTTGTATTCCATGATTCTACGGACTGCGAACTAGGGTCGAGCGATACACCAGAAAAGACATTTTTAAAATTAGGTTCTCTTAACTGTTGACGAACCTTACGACTAAAGTTCATGGCCAACGATCCAGAGTATGAACAACTAATAAATTCTTGTTCAGGGTTCTTGCCCAAATGCCAAGCTGGAAACGCAACAGAAGCTAATGTAGATTTACCATGTCGAGGTGGCATAAACAACATAAGTCTAGGTGACTTTTGATTATTTACATCCTCACTAAACTTCTCCAAACGTAAACAAATATCTTTGTGTACCCAACCTGCTACATAGTCTGGATTGAAACGTTCTACGAACGGTAACAAATGTTTACGTGACAACGCACGTAATGCTAATTCTTTTTGGGCTTTTAATTGTGCAGTTTCTTCAGCAGTTGGTTCTTCTACAACTTCTTCAGTTACAGGTTCTTCAACTCTCTCTGCTTCGTCGGCTTTACAGTACACGCAGATCTGATCATCGCTTGGGTACAACGTATCTGGATGTAACGCTTTACACGTTAGGCATTCAATCTTTTTTATTTCCATCCTTTTTAGGCATGAGATATTGGTTATCAGTTCCCGCTATCTTAAGTAATTCAGCATCTGGTAGTTTCTCTAATTGTTCTACAGTTCTATCCAGATTGATATTGATTTGTGTAGCATGCTCTGGAGCAAATAGACCGTGGAGCTTACACAATGAATCGGTGATAACTTTCTCTTCTGTCGCTGTTGCAGATTTACGGTGCGCTTCCAAGTACATGCTTGTCGCTGTTTGTTTATCAAACTTAATTTCTTCTTTAAATTCTTCGCGCATCTTAATAACCATCTTTTGTACTGCTGGTTTTTTAAATACTTTATAGACGTGCTCATTATCTCTATACCCAGCTGCGCGTCCAGCTGCAGCTTTCGACATGCCACGGAGATGAAAAAGTATGAGGCGTTCTTCTTGAACACTTAGCTCATTAAGCTTGACATCAGCATAGGGATAATGAGACTGAAGCTCGGCCCTTTCTTGTTCAAAATTTTGGTCTTTATCAGTCATTTTCTTTGAATTCTACTATATTTTTGGCCCACCAATAAAGCTCATCTTCTTTTAATGTGTGTTTCATCGTATTTGCTCTACTACAAACCAGTTGAATATTGGTTATTAAATACTCAATATCTGGATCTATTCGATCAATAGAAGCGTTCAAACCCCTGTTACCACTACCATCTTTATGGTATGTCATAAACAAACCGGTCAATGCACACTTGCCCTTTTGTTTATCCCATAGCTCTAAAACATCTTCTAGTTCAATATCCCATCCAACTTTTGATTTTTCTTTTTTAGTTCTCGCGTGTTTAAGTTGGCCAAATAAACGAGTTAAATAATTTTGAGGTGTTGCGCTGGCATTCTTCCGTCGTACTGCATAACTGCAAGCTTTACACTTTTTTGAATGGACTTGCCCACGATCATTTGAGGTTTTAAATTCCTCTAAAGGCAACTCCTTTTTGCAAGAAGTACATTTCCTCGTACTCATGCTTGCCCACTGTAGCACAAATTTTTGCTAGAAAATTTTTTAAATAAAATTTTTTCCTTTATCGCTTACACAGGGTCCTACTATCACTATCACTGCTAGCCCCGTCCCCGATTCCGGTTTTGGAACCTTGTTTCTAATTTTTCGTAGTTGGAACCTTGTCAGGTACCTACTGGTGCATTTAACCTCGCGCTAAGCCAGCGCTTCGGTTGGGAGTCTAGTTCAAGTGCTGTATAAATAAAGGAGATATCATATGATACATTTTGGAAACATCTTCGCCGATGACAACATCGCCGGTCCTATCTTCGGTGAAGAGTACGAAACCAAACTGCTTCAAGCAGTTAAAGCTCTTCAATACCGAAGAGAGTTTGGACGCGGCGTTGCTTGGTTCGGCAAAGATGTAAACTACATCTACAGCGGACGCTCGCACTACTCTAACCAATGGCCTGATTGGTTAGCACCAATCATCAGCCACTTCGGCTACCATGTCGATTACAACGAACTAAGCAATGAGTGGAATCATTGCTTAGTTAATCACTATGCTCCCCACGAGCGTCTCGGATGGCACCGAGACGACGAAGACTGCCTCGAAGGTAGCCTTCTATCAATCTCCCTCGGGGGGACTGGCGAGTTTAGTTACACCACCAATCGCAATGCTTTCGGCGATTTGATGTGTCTCTCCCACGGAGACTTCATCATCGCCGATGGCAATTGGTGGCGCACTAACTGGCACATGGCTAAGAACTGGAGCGAAGACCGCTTCAATCTTACCTTCAGGCGAGTCAAATAATGACTCGCCTAAGGGCGAACAAACCACCCACCTAACAAGGACATGGCTAAAGCCATGGCATCAGGTGTTGGTTACAACGCTCGCGCGTTGCACCACAACTTTGAGCGCATACATTTGTTTTAGACTAACCTCCAGCGAAAATTAAACTGCAATGCAAAGCATTGTCGGGTTCGCCACAGGCGACCGCGCAACTGCGCTACCCTCAGTTTAATTTATAGCTTACGGTTAGTACTATCATGCGCTTACTCTGATCGCGTCACTACTGACGCTCACTTTCACTCGGACGTTCCACGTCCTTCGTGTAGAGCCGAACACGTTCGGCTTTTAAAGTCTAGTTTAAATGGGGTGTAATTAACTTTTTATGGAGATTAAAATGTTTATTTTTAAAACTCAATTTGGAGAAGAATACATCTGTGAGTGTATTGTTTCTCAGTATCGCGATGGCGGTGCGTTTTCTCTTCAGTTGATTGGCGCTGAAGACTCGCCTTATCAAGGTGAGCCCATAGCCATGGCTACAGTGAATCTACCTCACTACCCCGTAGGTAGAAACAAAGAAGGTCGAGTCCTCACCTTCATAAAGGACTGGTCAGAAAACCAAGGCATCTTGGACCAACTCGTTGAACAAAATATGGTTGAGCGAGTCTGTCGTCAAGGCGAACCTGTTAGAGTCCCGACAGGTTATGTCCAAGCCGACTTGGTTGAAGTTACCTGCCCTACCATGGTCGATGACTTCAAGGAACTATCATAATTAGGTAGTTCCTCGTTGGCGGATAGTCACAGCTATTCGCCGACTCGACGCTCCGCGCCGAGCGGCAAAGAAGTCTAGTTCAAAGGAAGTAAATATAAAGGAGATTAGTATGAATAAATGTAGTTGTGTCTTTGGATGCGATAAAGAAGGTGTTGAAAGATTGACTTTCAGTTATGAAGATGGAGGTCAAACTTTTGATGATGGAGTAATCTTTGTATGTAAAGATTGTGTTAACAGTCTTGGCAGAGAAGGTTGCGTTAATGAAATTAGGAGAGAATGGACATGAAAACTTTAAGTCATAGAAGGAAGAAGCAGATAGCTAATGAATTATATCTTTACAGGTATATGATGTTTTCTGTTTTAGGTTTTTGTATTGGCTACTTTGTAGGTGGCGCAATATAAATGAAGTCCTACCTATTCAGCTACGGCTGAATACGGTAGGACCACCGAACTTTGACGGGGTGTGCCCAACTACTATCACGGTGTGCCGTCGGAGTGTGCCCACCTACTATCATCATTTCTTTGTTGGGGACCTACCGCCCCAACGCGCTCGCGCTTCCAGCGCTCGCAGATCTTCGCTCCTTACCAGTCGCTCAGTAGGGAAATCGGAGATTTCCGAATCTAGTTTAATTGAATTGGTTGGGAAGTATTTCCCTTTTTTTAAATATATATTACACGGAGAATATCATGAGTAGTATTGCACTAAAGGTTTGTAGACCCTATGAAACTACCGACAAAGACGGGAATGTCGTTAAAGCAACTCGTTGGCCTTCCATTGGAAGAATTGTAACCCTCAATAATGGTAATCAGAACATTTATCTAGATTTTGAGCCTGAGAAGTCTACTGACGGTCAGGGTTTTGAGATAATGTTTGCATTTAAGGAGCAAGACAATGGGAAACAAGGTTAAACTTATCAGAGAAGGCACTAAGTTTGTTGGTAAAGCAACAGATACAGCCTTTTATTGGCTAGGTCGTGGTTTTGAGTCAGGTAATCAACTACTTGATAGGGCTAAAGAGTCCACACGCCATGGCATTGCTTCAAAAAGGCAAGACCCTGTAGAAGTTGAAGAAACTTTTGACCCTAAGTCAGAGTTTATAGACTCTTTCAAGTCTTGGTATGACAAACCCGAAAATCAAGGTAAAGATATCCTTGATTATCAAGTTGAAGACCCTGACGGGCTCTTTGCTAAACTAAAAGGAGAGTCTCATGACTGAGTTATTCTATACTCTTGGTTGTATGTTCTTTATTACAACCATCTCAGCCCAGTGTATAGTTCTATACACCTTTATTCGAATGCATTATGACTTCGATAACTGGCTGAACGATGAAGGAGACGACTAATTCTCCCCTTGGACAGAGCTACGTAGGTAGTTCTGTCCTCCCTTTTCGTTCTCCGCCCTGCGCTTCGCTAGCCCGGAACCCCAGCCGGCAGAAGGCACGACGCGGTCGTGACCTTTTTTTGGCCAAAGCAGGGCTTTGGCAGGTGGTCTCGGTGTGCCAACTACTATCATCAGGCCTATATACTACTATCATCGCGTAGCGATGTGGACTTCACGAGTAGTGGACCACTGTCTACGAGTCATTGACGAGTATCCAAGGTGTACCGGGTGTACCAGCAGTGTACCAGCTGTTTTACAGCGTACTGGTACACCCCTATCCCTTGTTTTTGCTGAGCTTTTTTCAAAAAAGCGCTAAGTGTACCGAGTGTACCACAGGTTTTGCGTTAGCTTTATTAATAGACCGTAGACCGTAGTTATAGAATCTTTGTTTAAACTAACAATTAACCGGTACAAATGGTACACCTACCACGAAACCTAGCTACCGCGGGGCTTTCAGGTGTACCACCTGCTTTTTGGTAGTGGTACACCCAAACGTGGATCTGTAAACAAATCAATAACTTAGGGTGTACCACGGTGTACCACAAACGCGTCTTACCAGCCGCGTTTTGTCAATCTAGTTCAATTAAGTGTAATTAATGGAGAAATATTATGAATGAATTAATGAAACATTTGGATGAAATGAGAGATGTGGGTAAGTTCCCAGAATCTGATTATGAAATCCAATGCAAGATTAATGAAGAGTTAGGTCGTAACAAAGCCGACTCAAAAGAATTTAAGTAGCTTAATTACGACAGCTATTTAATAGGTTGTGTTTACGTAAGTAAATGCGTTTTATGAATCACTTAATATATTAGGAGTAATAAATATGAGTGGAAACTTTGACCCAAGTGAGCAAGAAACTAAGGAACTCTTGCCTACTAATGAGACACCTGAGAGTGCTCACATTCCTGACACTAACGCCGACCCTGAAGGCGTTGAAGCACGAAGTGTAAAAGCTTCAATCAGCCTACCTGACTTTTTCCACGTGAATTACAGGTTGGACGACACTGGTAACCCAACATTCAAAGCTGATGTGGTTGCTAAAATCATGGCTATCTTTGACCAAAAGGTTGGTACTTCACCAGTCTTCAGTGAAAAAGAAGGCTTCGTTTCAATAGATGAGCAAAGAGCTCAATTTGAAGAATCAGTTAACAACATCGTTGTTGGCTTTCAAGAATTGACTATCGTTGACCCACAGTCAACTGGCTTGTCGTTCTTGCAATTATGCACCAGAACTTGGGCAGAATTTGCAAGTATCTCTTACGATTATCAAACAGCTATGGCTAAACAAGGTGATGAAATCCCTGATTGGTTGGTCGAGCGTGAACAAAAGATGTTTGACCTTGGTCGTAAGGCAAGAATGATGTCTATGGCTCTTACAGACCTTGACCATTCGTTTGGCTTGAAACAAGTCTCAATCCAAAAAGAAAGAGTTCAGTCAGCAGTTGAGCAAAGATTGCAAAGACTTGCTGAATGGAATTTCAAACAGTATGCAGATACTTCTGGAAAAACAGCACAAAAACTTAATGGTGCGACCAAAGAGCATATGCAATCTATGTTTGATAGCGCGTAAGCTCAGTTACGCGTACAAAGTCCTAGCTAGGTCATTTTTTTATTTTTCCCTAGCTAGGCACAGAATTTAAAGTCCTATCGTAACTTAGATTGTTATCTAGATAACTTGCAACGGTTATACCTACTAAGTTGCGATAGGCACAGAATTCGGCTCGCAATCCATAAGAAAGTCGAAGTTTAAGTAGAGAGCCGAATAGGTTCAAAATAGACCTTTCATATACTGCTTAAACTTCGCATTAATTAATACAGGAGAAGATATGCATCGTAGTAATCTACCAAGACCTTTTTCCAAAGGCCCAAGAACAGGAGACCGCAAGGTTATTTCATCAACTATAGTCAATGGTAAGACTGTGCACCAGCAAGTTATTTACTGTGCTAACGGTCAGTCAATTACCCGACACGAAAAGAAATAGTTTTTTTGTGCGTGCGTGCTCGTACAAACACGCCTCCGGCCGCCTTTGGGCACCGCACTGCGTGCGTGCCGTCGGCCCGCCTACGGCGATTTGTACCTTCGCTTGCTCGTGGGCCGTGAACCACGCAAAAAATACGCTCTCGGCTGAGCGTATCTTTTTGCTGGATTTGTGCGACAAGTTAGTAAATAAAATTTAATTAAACATATTCGTTCGTGCGAGCTACAACGCTCGCACATTCACGGAGAGTATGTATATGTAGGAGTAAAAATATGTCATTTTTACAAAAATTATTACCTAGTAAGTTGGGTATATTTAATAAATTAGGAGTTATTATGGCTACAAGAATGTTTAGAGCTACTTTTGTAGATTCTTTTTCACATAATACTATTGTAGTGGAGTTTGAAGCTCCATTTCCAGTAGATGAGCAAGTTGATTACAAGAAACTTGCGATTGAAAGACTGGGTGAAATGATACGAAACGATCAAGTGAAAGTTCGTGACATTGAACCCATTGAACTATAACTATTTGATAAGAGGAGTAAATTATGTCAAATACAACAACAATGCAGACCGTTACAGCAACGGATCTCAAACAGGAGATACGCGATAACATGCGTATTGGACTTAACACAATGATCTGGGGCGGGCCCGGTATTGGTAAATCAGAAATACCACAACAAGTGGCTGATGATCTCAATGTACCATTACTAGATTTTCGTGCCAATCTATTCGACCCTGTCGATGTTCGTGGTATACCACGAATCGTTGACAATGAAAAATATGGTGCGATGACTTCATGGGCTCCACCAGATATTTTCCCTACCGAAGAAACGCATGGCCCCCGTGGCTTGTTCATGATTGATGAACTACCAACAGCACCACCTGCTACACAGAATGCGTTTCTGCAACTTCTACTAACTCGTCAGGTTGGTAACTACAAAATGCCTGATGGTTGGTCATGTCTTGCCGCTGGTAATCGTCTAACAGACGGTGCCTCGGTATACCAAATGCCCTCACCTGTAAGAAACAGGTTGATGCATTACGAACTCGAGCCTAGCTTGGATGCTTGGTGCGAGTGGGCGATAAAGAATGAAGTCAATACTACATTGGTTTCCTTTATGCGTTACCGTCCTAACCTTTTGTACAGTTTCAAAGCTGATGAGTATGCTTTTCCTACTCCTCGAAGCTGGTCATTCGTC
>Ga0208666_1001159_pt1 | contig 11958 bp, 18 predicted proteins | sample 5B_taG_FD_184078 | JGI IMG/M metagenome (GOLD analysis project Ga0208666, IMG submission 184078) | Marine viral communities from the Subarctic Pacific Ocean - 5B_ETSP_OMZ_AT15132_CsCl metaG (SPAdes) (version 2) | ecosystem: Environmental > Aquatic > Marine > Oceanic | place: Pacific Ocean...
AGTAGTGAAAATCTCCGCATGTTGATTTTCATATCTACTATATTCCAGGCCGAATAAAGCATTCAAACCTGGCTCTAGTTCTTTAACTAGTTGTGATCGTGATATTGCCATAGTTATTCTCCTTTATTACGCTATACCTGTTCCACTTCTGTAGAAGTGGTTGTTGATTCTAACAAGAATATTTGCGTTTGCCGAACCAGTGTCAGAGTTTTCTGGATCTTGACAAATATCAATCGCTTGAATAGCGAATGTAGTTGCAGTTCCTGAAACACTAACGTCTAGTTGTTGTTTCGATAATCCTGTTGTAGTCACACCTGTTGTATTTGTAACAGAATAGTTCTTGTACAGATCAGCTCTTGTGAAAGCCTCATCAGCATCTATCAAGAATACTGCATCTGGATCGTCAATGACGAATGCAGTAATATCACTAGCAGCGATACCGCCAGGATAGAAATTACTGAATGTTGGTTTCTTCGTAGTTGGGTCTGTGTAAAAACATCCGTTAAAAACACCCACAACAGCATCCGATGTGTTAGGACCATGTCTTTGGATATTACCAGTTCCTAATGGTTCAACCATTTCTCCTTGGAATATCGCATCTGAATATCCTGACGCAATCGTATATCTGTTTTGAGCTCCAACTAATGGTGTGCCGTCTAGTTTTCTGTAAGGTCTTAGACCAAACTTTTCACTTACGTTTGCCATGTTATGTTTCTCCTTTTAACAGTTTACGTTAAACCCTAATGGCTATTGCAAAATTATTTTTTGCTTCCACCACCAAAGGTCACTTTAGACTGCCTATCAATATTGATCGGCATGTCTGGGTGCTGTTCCTTCATAAGATCATTGTCCACCGCATTCATTCTGTCTTGCGTAAGTCTTTTAAAATACTCCGCACGGCTTTCCAAAATCTCATTTGGTATCCTTGCCAGCACAAGGCCCCCAATTCCAATACACCCCTCGTATTTACCTTCGGTATAGTAAGGATACTTGTTAGTGCCGATCTCGTTTTGTACTTGTTCGACTTTTACAAATTCCCAACCTTCCCTCATTTTTTTAGATACATTAGCTGTATCTTCAAAACCTTGAACGGTAGTACGAATCCATCTATGGCTGTACCCGTTCGGTGCAGGTGGCGCATCCAAACTGGATGGTGGAGCCCAAGCTTTTTTGGCTTCTTTCGTTACCTTTGTCTCAGACTCTCGTGAAGTTCTCTTAATTGTACTCATTATTTATCCTCCTTCACGTATCTAGCGTATTCCTCTAGTGGCACCCCTAATCGTTTAGCAATAGCTACTTGTGACTTGGTGAGTTTCACAGTTCTGCGTCCTTGTTGACTACGACCAGCCGAAGCAACCGTTTGGACGGGTTTCGGTGCTTCTTTTTTAGGCTCGTCCTTAGTGTTATCAAAACTTTCAGGAAAATACTTCCTTAGTCTTGAATTAACTTCATTATAATACTCATCACTGTCCACTTCAATACCCTCTTGAGATATATTATTATGTATTGTGATAGCAGCATTAGTCATGACCTCATCAGTTCCAAACCATTCATTTTCCTCAGCCCACTTCTTAGCTCTAGGTGTAATTTGTGTTTGTTGTGATGATTCCGCTGTTTGAGGTTCAGCTTGTACGTTGTTTGTTGTTTTTTTAGTTTCTTCTTCTTTTTTTTGTTTTTCTCTATTAGATAATTCTAATCGAGCCTTTTCTTTTTCAACAGCCAATTGAGTCAGCTTATCATTTGCCTCCATAATTTGTGAAGCATCATTAGACTCAATAGCTTGTTTCAAAGCCACTTTAACTTGTTCTCTTTGCGCATCTACTCTAGCATCAAATTCTTTAAGATACTGTTCGTCAGATTCTTTAAATTTAAGAGAGGTTTGGTCGTATTTTTTTTGCAAACCTTTTGCAAAATCAAGAGCTGCTTTTTCTCTTCGTTCAGCTTCTTTCTTTTGAAAAACAAGTTTATCTATTCTTTTTTGATAATCTCTTCTTGATTCTTGTAAGTTTGGTTTTTCTTCAGTTTGTGTTTCTTCTTTTGTTTCTTGTTTCGGTTGTTCTTTTTCTTCTGTTATTTCAATTTCAGGTTTCTCTGATTTTTCTTCTTTAGGTTTTGAATGATCAGTATAACCTAAATCTACTTCACCTAAATTTAAGTTAGGTTCTTTTTTAGTTTCTTCTTTTTGTTCGAGTTCAATACTTTCTTCTTTTACGTCATCAGTATCTAACTCGACTTCTTTTTCTTTGGCTAATAGAGCTTCCGCACTATAGTCTTTTACTTCTGCCATGTTTATCCTCCTTTAAAATAAATGGAGAATATCTTCTGGCTTACCTATAGTTCCTATGATCTCGTCATCGTTTAATATACGGTGTTCTCCGTACTTAGTCTGAAATCTACTTCCAGCATATCTGCCATAAATGACAAATTCGCCTTCATTACACCAAGCACCTTTTGGAAATTTTTCTTTATCTTGATAACAAAGGTCACCCATTTTTACAACAAGTCCAACAACAGTAGTCATTTGAATTTTGTCTTGAGTTTCGTCTGCTAAGATAACACCGCCTTTTGTTTTTGCTTGGCCTGACCATGGTCTTACAAGCATACGGTATCCTACAGGGTTTGGTATGATTTCAAGATATTTTTTGATGCCTTCTGGATCTGTTGGAATTTGTGATTTTACCTCTTCCTTATTTTCTTTCGAACCGAAATCTGTAAGTTTAGGTTTAATCAGTTGTACCATCGTTATCCTCCTTGTGCAGGTTTTTAATATCCTGAAGCAGCGTTTCTAATGCGCTGAGTCTGCCCCTAGCATACATTAACTGAGATTCCGTTTCAACCCCATAGCAGATATGATCCTTGACATCTTTAATTTGTCGTTTGGCCACATTTTCAATTTGTTCTTTAGTGTGAGGATCTAACATTTTTCTAAACAAACTTTATGTTTTCCTTTTTCGTAAATTTTAAAATCCCAATATGAAGTTGCAGCTCTAATAACTTCGAAATTACATAATGTAAAATCATCAATTATAATTCTTGTACCTTTTCTAGATCTTTCTGCAAACCAAAGAGCCTCTCTTAAAATATCTTTTGTAGTGTGTGGACCATCAAGAAATACTAAATCATAAATTGTTTTACTTAAATTAAATATATTCATGTACTCAATATCGGTCATGTTAAAAAATTTAAAATTAGGATTTGTTGCAAAGTCTTTTACCATTTGATCTCGCATATTATTAGAATATGTTGGTGCTTCTGAAGTCCATACACCATCTCTTTTCCATCGTGGATTATTATCAAAATGGTCATATTTAAGATCACCGTAAGGATCTATTGCATAATGTTGATATTCAGTTTTCCCTATTCTAGGACTAATACTCATCATTATTATTTGTGAACCCAAACCTTCTCTCACACCAACTTCACAAGTAGTCACTGTTTTAGGTTCTTCATAAAATGGTAATGTCTCGCACCATTTTTTTAATAATTCATATTCGGAGCTATCTCCACGAATCATATTTTAAATTGTTGTAAGATTTGTAATTTTTCTTCAGCGTGAGCAATCTTTTCAATTAATTTATCTATCTCATCTAGATGTTGTGGATGTTCTCCTATAGCAACTGGTTTTTCTAAATAAATTTGCACTGTTGCATCCGCCTCTGATATTTGTGCGTTATACCTATCCTCTAATGCATTTATAAGAGTAGATCTTAGACTCATAGTGAATCTATATACTAATAAAAAGGATGTGCAATACTTTTTATTTTACCTTGTGCTCTTAACTTTTTAAGATCCCCTTTTGTCATTTGTTGAAGCTGCTCTACAGAATATTCATTCTTTTCGAACATTTCTTCATGTGGATCTTTTTGAACTTTTGGCTTAAATAAATTTTTTATCCAATTCCAAATCATTTCTTCCCTCCATTACGAAATATTTGTGTTCCCTTAATTCCATAAATGCTCGCCACTACAAGGATCCACAGATTTGTGAACCATCCCGGTAGCTGCGAGAACATCTCAAAAAATAATTTTACTTTGTCCATCGCAGTTGGATCATCCGATATCACTGCATATGCAAGCACCAACACGGGCAAACTAAGAATTATCAAAACGGCCTCGTCCTTCCAGTCCGACTGTCGGGCCTCTAATAATTTTCCCTGATAAGCTTCCTCTCCTCGTGCTTGTCTTTCTGCATGTAATAGTTGTGCATCTGACATTGCCATCTTAGCTTTTTGTTTGTTTGCGTAAATTTTTGATCCTGCAGAAACTGCAAGTTTAATTGCTGAAAACCACATTATTTAACTCCTATAAATTTAGATCCTTTTATTGCTGCACCCATACCTCTAATACCATCAGGTCTATGAGGGCAAGACATACTATTCATTTTTCCACTTTTCATTTTTATTGGAGGAACTTGTGGATTAGGTCCTCTCTTAGGAGGAGGTCCACTTGAAACCCCTCCTGAATTGTAAGCTTGAAATGGAAAAAAATTAGATGGAGCAGCTGTCTTAGTTTGTGTTTGTGTTTTTATGGGTGTATTGCAAGGAGGTAAAGTACCATCTGGACAACGATTTTGTCCACTACCCTCTCCACCAATTGTTTTAATTTTTTTAGGTTTACTTATTATTCCAGCTCCTTTTAAATAATCTTCACCTTTCTTACTCATTACATCAATTGGTTCTCCTGTAAGTCTGTAATAATCTTTTGTAGTTGGTAATGATTTTGGTTTTCCAAAAAAAGTTTCTCCTTTTGCTTTTTGTAATCTACTTTTTTTTGTTAAAGGATCAAAAACAAATTTTTTTGCTAATCCAAATGCAACTGAACTTGGACCTATGATTGGAACACCTGCTATTGTTTTCGGACCACCTCCGCCACCACTTGTAGTAGTTGAAACTTTTTTTTGTTTAACTCCACCGTCACCACCAGCTGCAGCTACATTTTTTGCATAAACGGATCCTTTACCTACAGCACTAAAGTCAGCTTTAGAGGTACTTTTTTTACCATAATCTCTGGCATCCATTCCTCCACCTCTAAATTTTCTAACTCTTCTCATTATTTCTTTTTACTCCTTGCAAGTTTTATTTTTTCTTCAGCAATTCTAATTCTTTCAGCTGCTTGATCTTCATTATTTTCTAATTTCATCTTCTCAATATCTAATTGTTCTTCTATTTGATTTTCTTTTATATCCATATTCATCATAGCCTCATCAGATCTACGCTGCATGTCCATAGCTCTTAGATCTAACTCTCTTTGTTTTAACATTACAAGAGGATCTTGTTTTTGCCCCATGGCTTCTGATTGAGCTAGTTCAATTGTTAATTGTGAAACTCTATTCGCTATCATTGCATTAATTTCTATTTGTGCACCTTCTGGGTCTGCTTGTAATCTACCTTGCATTATAGGATCATTAGCAATAGCAGCTCCAACTTCACCTTGAGCTTTTAATGAAACGTGTTCAGATATGTGTGCTTGCAATGCAGTATAAACTTGTGGGTTAATTTGAACCATTCTAGTAGACATAAAAGCTCTATGAGCATTAATATGTGCATCATGATCTTGTTCAGGAAATGCTTTTAATGGTTTCATGGCCAAAACTTCCATATTCTCTGTTGCAGGATCTTTTGGCATAGGTCTTTCTAATGGTTTTAGTATTTGATCTATATCTTGAGTCCCTAATGCTTCATATACTCTTCGATATGCCTCTCTCAAGTTGTGCATCATAGGATTTGACATAGCAATCTTTAAATTTTCGTTTGCTAACGTCACTCTTTGCGCCATACTCATGATATTTGGGTCAGCAACTGGGATTACGTCTACTCTATCATCAAAATCAGTTTGTTTTACCGCTTGATCTGCACCGTATACTGAATATGGGTAGATTGGTGGTAAATATGTTGCAAAAACTTTAGATAAAAGTCTAAATTCTCTTCTCATTGAGTAGTAACATCGCTTGTGTATAGCACTCATAACTCTCGAACCACGTTCCAAGAGTGAAACAGTGGTACCAACAGCTCTATTTTGCATATCATTGCCTGTATCCATGTTAGTAATCGCTGCAAACTTCTGTCCTGCTTGTACAACAAAGCCCATTAGTTGGTATAATGTAGCTGATGGCTCCTTAAATGGTAAAATTTGAAACTGATCTTTGATATTTCCTCCTGGTGCGTCCACATCTCTAAACTCTCCCGGTTGAAATGGTTGATCATCGTCACGAATTCTTATACCTCTAGACTTAAATCCAGCTGGTAAGTTAGATAATGTACCCGCATCGAGTAATTGTCTTAAAGATTGTGTAGCAGTTCTACTTAAACCACCAATCATATGTGTTAATCCAAAGCCATAAAACCCTAAACCTGGTAAAAATTTAAAATGAACAAAATATTCTTTACGTTTTTTTAAGTCATCTCCAATATCATAGTTACGATATATAGATAAAATCTGTCCTGATCCTTCATCAATAGTTACGATGTAAGGAACTTTAACTTGTTTGTCTGCATCTTGCATTTCAAATTCTTCTAAATTGCAATCAACATGCATTTCTAAAATAGAAAAAGAATATTGTTTGTCTCCACCTGGAGTAACACCTTCTAACTCTTGATATTTTTTTTCTATTTCAGTTGGACCACTAGATGTTGGTTTTAATTCAACATCTCTATAAAAACCAGCTTGTTGTTTTTTTAAAATTTCATTCTCACCCATTTTAATTACGTGAGTAATTCTTTCACAATCCATTAAATCTGTAGCATAATATGGGACTACTAAATCTTCAGCTGGTATAAATTTAGATACAGCTCTTTGCATAACTTCATCGTAATAAACTTTTTTAAATGCTGATCCCGCTAATGCTAAATAGAATAATAATTGATCAAACTCAGGAGTATACTCTTCCATCTCCTCAGTAATCATGTAATTCATAAAATCTTGAACACGCTGCGCTTGATTTATTTTTTGATCATCCTCCATCCCCAAGACTCTTGTTCTTACAGGTCCTGAAGATGGAAGTAATTCTTTATAAGCTTGCGCTTGAAATTGTGTAACAGCTTCTGATAAAAGTGGATGAGTCACGGATGCCGACCCTCTAAATGGTCTAGTCATCTCAGTGTGTTTAATTCCAAGTAGATCTAAATTATTTGTATAAGACGTCTCCCAATCTTTTCTTGAAACTCTATCCTTTTTATAATCGTCAAGTAATTGATTAGACATCCTCTGAAGGACTTCATCTGACATGTCTTCCGCAATGTTTTTATAAAATGCATCAGCTGCGTTTTCAACAGCAGCCATTACATCAGAATCTGTTTCCGTTTCAGATTCTACCTCAACATCAACTTCTTCAGTGTCAGGAGTTTCAATCTCCTCTTCAATCACTTTATCGATTTCAGCCATTAATATAGTTTAGTAGGTTTCATTCCTTGTATTGCCATTCCACCACCACGAGCTCTAATCATTTTTCCTCTTTTAGCTCCATCGAAAGCTCCTAATCCAACGCCACTTTGCATAGCATCAAACTGACTTTCAGATTTAGGCATTAGAGGTGATAACATACCCTTGTCTTTTCTTTTCTTAACAATTTTAAATTGCTCTGCTTTTTTAGCTTTTGCTGCAGATACTTTTTCTTTTATTTCTCTTGGTAAAGCATCTTTATCTATTGAGATTTTAGTTGATTTACCAACTAAACTTGATTCAGGATTTTTTAAATCTTTTACAAATTTAGGTTTTATTCTTTTTCCAATTTGAGTGCTTTTTTGTGCATCTGATACAGTTGCTCTATCCTTAGCAGCACCCATTCCCATAAGTTTTGAAGCACCGTATAACGCTGCTGCTCCTGCTAGTGCTCTAGCTAATTTTCTTTTTTTTGACATGTCTTTTCTCCTTTTAATAATATACGTATTTACGTTGTCTATAACTTTCTACCTCATCCTCGTCAGAATAAGTTGTTATAAACGAACCTTGCCGATATCTTAACATAGCTTGTGTAGTGCTGTCCACATAATCGTCATGTTCTCCATGAGGAAACGCTGCACACTCTTCAATTACTTCATGAGCAAAATGCTCATCTCTAGGATACCAAACTTGTTCAGACTCAAATATTGGAGCACATGCATTAACTCTTGAATGTTTATCTTGTCCTCGACCTGGAGTGTAATCCATAACAGGAATACCCATTCTTCTAAATTCTTGTAATAAACTTTGTCCACTCGCTTTAGCTTCAATGATTACAGTTTCAGGTTGCCAATATTTATATTGATCGAGAGCCACCATTTTTAATTCAGGAAAATCGTATTTACCTTTGATAGCATCAATTAACATAATAGCATCGGGCCCTGATTCGCGGGGCGTGAATATTCCCCATGTGGTGATTGCAGAATAATCGGCAGTTTCTTTTTTACTAAACGCAGTATCATATGATTGTATGACATGTTTTAAAACTGGCATGTCCCCTTTCCATGGCTGCCACCATTCACGTTTTAAAATGGCACCTTCTTCTGAAGTTGGATTTTGCATATATTGAGCAGACCAATTACGTATGGATAAGGACGCCTTAACTTTTTCTAATTCATCGAGAGCCCAATATTCAGGCCACACGGGTCTCGGCTCTTGGTCCTCGTCTAAGATTGCTGGAAAAGAAATTTTTTCCCACTTGTCTGCTTTAGGTTCAGTTTCTGCTTTGATCAATCTACCAGTCAAATCATCTTGAGCCCATCTTGTCATTACTAAAACAATCGAGCCTCCAGGTTGCAAACGCTGTCTTGGTCCTGAAAGATACCAATCATAAGTTCTCTCCATAGCAGAATCAGATAATGAATCTTGTTCTGTATGTGGATCATCGATAATAAGTAAGTCCGCCCCTCGTCCTGTGATAGAACCGCCAACACCCGCTGCAAAGTATTCCCCACCTTGATTGGTCTCCCAACGTCCTTTTGCCTTACTATCTTCTCTTAGTTTAACATCTCCAAAGATTTGTTTATACTCTGGACTATCAATTAAGTTTCTTACCTTAGCACCAAATCTACCAGAAAGTTCTGCGTTGTGTGATACTTGCATTAACTTCATTTTAGGATTCTTTCCAATCATCCATGCTGGAAAGTATATAGATGCAAATTCAGATTTAGTGTGTCTAGGAGGCATATTAACAATAAGCCTTCCTTTTTTGTGTTTAGCAATTTTTGTAAACTCATGTGCTATGTGTTGATGATGTCCCCATTTATCTGGATTACTGTCAGTTCTACAAATGAAATCTGGCCAAACATTCTTTACAAAGTATAAGAAGTTATCTTGACATAATTTTATATGTTGGAGCCACACTTTTTCGAGCCTCTTTCGTAGCTGATCAGTGGTCATCAAATCTGTATTAGTCATATATATTTACTATACTCTGGGGTCCCCAAAAAAGAAACCCCTTAATTCTACAAAGCCTTACTACTTCTATCTGTCATACAAGTTTTAGTAAAAGTTTAGTAACATTAAAAATTCTAAGATTTTTTTAAAAATTTAAAAAAATTTCTATTTTTGGTTTTTGGTTGGTACCTCTATGGGTGTCAACGCCCCCAAGTATAGGGGGCGTTTATTCGTATGATTAACTTTTTATTTCGTCCTCAACATATTCGTCAATGCGATCATATGCAAAGTTTTCTATTGACCCAACTGTCATTGATTTAGCCATCGTAAAGGTGTGGACAATTTCCCCTTTTTCTAGTTCTAACTGCCAATTTCCCTCGTTGTCTTTAAGTGGTCTACAATTAATGAACCAATTTCTATAATTTAATTTAGCCATAATTAAACCTCTATTGATTTAATGGCTAATACAATCCCACCCACTGACAGAGTTAAACCGACCCACGGATCCACAGTAAATAAAACAATCACGCCAAAAAATGCGATTGAGAAGCTAATCAATATTAAAAATATATGCAATGCAATATTCATATTTATTTAACCTCCAATTTGTAGTTAGTTCTCAATTCATTAGAGACACCACCAATAAGATACTGAGTATACAATTCGGGATGATCTTTTTTGAATTGTGTCACGTCAAACCTACTTGTATTTTTTGTGACTAATTGAACCGATCCAATATAAAGACCTTTTTTGCCAATAGTCTTAGGCTCTTTAAATTGAAAGTAGTTTTCATTTGCTTCACAATGATCAACTAGTTCAGGCTTTATTAACTTTGTGACCTTAGTATAGTTTTTTATTGTGTCGGTGAATTGACTATAAACCAAAGCTTTGTAGTCAATTTTTTTAGTGTTAACTAATGTTAACATTTGTTTAAGTGATTTCATAATTAAACCTCCATTGTTAGTTTGTTTTTTATTTATCACTGTCCCATTAATAAGGGATTAAAAAAGATATGTAAAGAAAAAGATTTATTTTATTTTGAGCAGCTACAGCCCCAAGTTGTGGGGCTGTAAATTAGAATCGTTCTAAACTGGTACGTTTAAAATTATAAATAAGACAATCAATAGCAGCCATGGACCAACTAATCTAATAATGAATTTTAAAAAGTCCTCTATCATATAGCCGCCTTTATAAACTTATTATTAATTTTACGCCCTTGACCCTTAGCAACGAGCCCAATAATCACGCCCCTCGGATCTTTAAACCTTAGATCATGATGGTCACCGTTTATAACTTTTTTATTAAGCCATTTTTTGGGTAACTTATCTTGAAACACGACAGCCACGTTTGAGCCCTTCTCAATTGCTGCAGCAATGTCCGAATTATTTCTGCCTGAGTCACTGAAGGTAACATGATAATTTTTAAGATCATGATCTAAATAATTAATCACCTTAGTATAATCATAGAATTGTACATCAGGATGAAGCTGCATCAAGTTGCTGCCGCCTTCAACTTTCATACGATGCCAGGCCAGGTCGCTTGTACCATTTAATCTTACAGCAAATTTAAAGCCTTGAGCTGCTGCCCTTTTTTTGAGCTGCTCTATCTCTTTACTTAAGTCCCATAAGAAAGCATTTTTATTGGTCCAAAAATAATTAGTTTTATTTAATCTAGCTTTTTGAACCGAGCCCATCTGTCCACGACCTGAAGTATTTAAACAAGCTGCAGCACACTCAGGGGAAGCCTTAGGGCAAACGTTTTTACCGCTTAAAGTAAAAGGGGCAAGATGTAGAATCGCTGTTTTATATCCGAATTTTTCCCCCTTAGCCATTTTGGTTTGAGAATAATAATTTAATAAAGGCATTAGTAACCCCCTGTTATTTTTTCTAGCTGCTTACTTTGGTCTATTACTATCTCAACTAGTTCATCAGTTTTAAGCAGCCCTAAGCTTTCTTTAAGATCCTGAAGGTCTGCTGCATCATCTGAGAAATCGCTGCGACTCAATCCAAGTCCAGCGGCAGCCGTTGCTTCTGCTGCATCCTTCTCAGTCCATGGTTTATCTTTTAGCCATCCTTTAGGCGGTGTTATTTTTTTAGTCATATGTTTCCTTTTGTTAGTTACACGCCCGCGAAACAGCCCAGCTTGACTATACAATGCCAGCGAAGTTAACGCGGGTCGTTAGTCTTATTAACATGGGAGGGCTTGAGCTGTCAACTTTTTATTTATGCTGCTAAAGACTTAGGACCAATTAAAAAAATAAATTTTTTTAATATTAGTAGTAATAACAAAGCACCAAAAAAGACATGGCAAAAGTTTAGGAACCTCGCACATAGTATAAGGGGGCGCACAAAAAATATGACATGGCAAAAGTTTAGTAATAGTAAACCAATGTTAAAAATCGCATAGGCGATTTTTAGCGATATGGTTTTAGTCTCGTGATGCGTGGGAATTGGTTCAAGCGTCTTGAATTTTTTTCATTGCGTCTTTTAAATTGAGTGATGAGTAGGCACGAACCAACGTTCTCGGTTCACGAACCACGAAAATTTGTAAATTTTGAGAGGTTCTCTGCGAGAGGTCTTCTCGCAAGATAAAAGAAGTGCCACCATTCTTATAGTGTGTTAAGTGC
>Ga0208666_1001165_pt1 | contig 11931 bp, 14 predicted proteins | sample 5B_taG_FD_184078 | JGI IMG/M metagenome (GOLD analysis project Ga0208666, IMG submission 184078) | Marine viral communities from the Subarctic Pacific Ocean - 5B_ETSP_OMZ_AT15132_CsCl metaG (SPAdes) (version 2) | ecosystem: Environmental > Aquatic > Marine > Oceanic | place: Pacific Ocean...
GCGGTAGCTTAGTCGGGCCTGTTGGCGCGGTCGGCACCATAGGGTTTGGTGATGAACAGGTTGTTGGTACTGCCGTTGTAGCTGTAACGGGAGTAAGTGCAACTTCGGCCACGTCTACACCTGAAGCACCTGCCGCCGCTATTTTGACGGGCAATTCCGCGACAGCTTCGGTTGGAACACTTAGTATTGTAATTCCAGTAACTATCGGTGTAACTGGAAACGCTGTTACGGGTGTTATCGGATCTCCGATAGTAGACGATATGGCTTTTGGCGTTACAGGATTGTCAGCAACAGGAAATGTTGGTATTGTCTTTATCTGGAGTCAAATCGTCATAACGCCGGATCAACAGGCAAATTGGACAGATTTAACTCCTGCTGGTGCAGGAACATGGACTGACCTAGTGCCGAGTCAATCAGCGAATTGGAAAGAGGTCGCATAAATGGCTAGCTCATATACTACTAGAACCGGTATTGAAAAACCCGCTACTGGCGAACAATCGGGAACTTGGGGTGATACTACTAACCTGAACTTCGATATAATTGATACGGCCCTTAATGGGGTAGTGACGTTAAGCTTATCGGGTACAAGTTCCTCTTTAACCACTTCAGATGGCACTGTTTCAGATGGCATGAACAAGTTAATTGTTTGTGGCGGATCTCCTTCCGGAACACATACGATAACGATTGCCCCTAACGACGCAGAGAAAATCTACTTTGTAACCAATGACACCAATCAGTCAGTGGTATTTTCTCAAGGAAGTGGTGCTAACGTAACCGTGGCGACAGGCGAAAGTCGGATAATTCGCGCTGATGGTGCGGGCGGCGGTGCTGCGGTGACTGATTTCACCTCAACAATGGCGGCAAGTACCACCTTCATCAACAACACAGCGTCAGGAGACGCCACTGCTCTGGCAATTGCGTTAGGATAATGATATGGCAAACACATTTAAAGTTATAACAAAGGCTGGTGTCACATCAATAGACACCATTTATACCGTAGCGTCGTCTACTACTACAGTAGTTCTTGGTGTTATTCTAGGAAACACTACCACCACTCAACAGACAGCTACCGTTACTTTAACGTCAGATACGGCAAATCGTGCGGGAGCTAATAACGAGGCAAACCAAGAGGTTGAACTTGTAACAAATGCTCCAATACCCGCAGGATCCTCGTTAGAGATGTTAGCCGGTAATAAGGTTGTTTTAGAAACCACTGATGAAATAAAAGTCACAGCTACTGGTGCAACGGATGTAGCGTTGTCAATTATGGAGATCACCTAATGCCATATCTGGGTAATCCTTTAGCCTTTGCTTACAGCGCGGTAAGCTATCAAGATTTGACCGGAGTTACAGGAAGCCCCGCAAAGCGTGGCTTTACTCTTAGTAACGCTGTGCTAAACGCAAACGAGATAGAAGTTTTTGTTAATAATGTGCGCCAAGAACCTTCGGTAGCGTATACCGCCGGGGGTACAACTTTGACTATGTTGGGCGATGTTGAGACAACCGATGACTTCTACGTTGTTTTTCAAGGCATGGCAAAGCAGACGGTAAGTCCTGCGGCAAGCACTAATATGTCGATTACGGATCTAACCGTGAGTGGAGATCTTACGCTAGGTAAGGCGGTACAAGGTAAAACTTTTGTAGACACCACCAATTCAGGTAACATCACTCTTGATTTTGACACTTATCAGAACTTTGTTCTTACCCTGACAGGAGCCGTCGTACTGGTTAATCCAACTACGGAAGCCGTCGGTCAGACAGGTTTTATTATTTTAATTCAAGACGGTTCAGGTAGCAGAGGGTTGTCGACGGGTAATCAGTTTTTCGCTCCCGGAGGTGCTATAACCATATCTACTACTGCAAGTGCCGTTGATGTAGTGCCGTACATGGTTCAGGACACCGATAAAATTTTACTAGGTACTCCTCAACTCGCTTTTGCAGCGTTAGCGTAGGAAGAGCTTATGTCAGGACCTTTTGGATCAAGTCCTTGGGGTTACAACCCCGGCGGTGATTTCTATTCCCACAGCATTAATCAGTCGTTAAGGTTTGAAGATGGGGATAACCCATATTTAAACAAAACATTAAGCGGCTCTGGCGGCACTATCTTTACTTTTTCCTGTTGGGTAAAGCTGGGTAATTTAAGTATAAACCGTTGTCTTTTACAGGGTTACGCCGATGCAAGCAATTTTGCTCAGATAGTTTTATACAGTAACAATGTAGTAGGTATATATTCTACTACAAGCGGAACTGCTAGGCTTTACACTTACACCACTGCCCTTCAACGCGACCCAAGTGCTTGGTATCATATAGTTGTAAAATTCAACGGCACATCAGGGTCTGAAGAATTTAAAATATATATAAACGGAGTGGATCAAGCTCTAACAACTACTACAGCTTTATCGGCTCATCAAAGCAGTATTGGTAATAGTAACGCGCATTACATAGGCAATAATTTTAATCAGTCCTTAGATATGGACGGTTATATGGCAGAAGTTAATTTTATTGATGGAACAGCCTTGGATGCTTCTAGCTTTGGAGAGACTAAGGACGGCATCTGGATACCAAAAAATACCAGCGGCCTGACCTTCGGAAACAATGGTTTTCGTTTAGATTTTGCAGATAGCTCTGATATTGGCAACGATGTTTCTGGCAACAACAACGATTTTACTACAAACAACCTAGCTGCAACTGATGTCGTGCTAGACAGTCCAACCAATAACTGGTGTGAGCTAAATCCCTTATCAAAAGGGTCTGGCACTATAACTTTTAGCGAAGGCAATTTGAAGTCTAGCACTAGCGCAAATTTAGCTCCGTCTGAACACGGCGCAACATTTACAATTCCGAAATCTGGTAAATGGTATTGGGAAGCTGCATATACTGGTGCTTTAACGAATGGTGGGCAAGCCACTATGATGGGTATTATGGACATCGACACTCAAACTGTTGGTTTAAGTGGAAATCACCTAAATAACACAACTGGTGATTATATTACATACTACTCACACAATAGTGGTGTTTATGAAAACAACACACTTGATTCAAGTTTTAGTGGAAACGAAGCAGCGGCTACTGTTGGTTTTGCTTTGGATATGGACAATGGATATTTGTTTATACATCTGAACGGCACTTACATTGGCGGTACACCAAACTTTAGCACTGGTGCTAACCATGCGGCTGAACCAAATATAACTAGAACATGGCTTCCGTTTTTCGGTGCTAGTGGCGGTGGTGCAATTACTTGGAGAGCAAACTTTGGTCAGGATTCAGCAGGCATAAGCTCTGCACAATCCCCTGATAACGGGATTGGCACGTTTGAATATGATGTACCGGCTGATTATAAAGCCTTGTGTTCGCAGAATTTGCCAGAACCAGAAATTATTGATGGTAGTGAGAATTTCAATACGGTGCTGTGGACAGGCAATGGCAGCGATGGTCGCAGCATTACAGGCGTGGGCTTCGATCCAAACTTTGTCTGGATAAAAAGTAGAAACTTAGCAACAAGCCATCTATTGAATGACACGGTTCGCGGCGCAAACAAAAGTTTGTTTTCAGAAGGAGGCACTGAGGAAACCCCAAACAATGGTGGAGGCTATCTAAGTGCCTTTGTAACTGATGGGTTTTCCGTTACCTCTGGTTCGTCAGGCGATGATGCAGTCAATGATAGTTCTGATACCTATGTATCTTGGAACTGGAAGGCTGGCACAGCGTTCAGCAACTCTGCTGGTGCAAACGGCGCATCCATAGCATCGTCTGGTCAGGTCGACACAAAGGCTGGATTTAGTATTGTTAGTTATACCGGCAGCGGGTCAAATGCAACTGTAGCACATGGTCTAGGTGTGGCTCCTTCAATGGTCATAATTAAAGCAAGAGACGATACTACTGGAGATGGTAACTGGCTTGTATACGCAAAAGCTGGCACTGTAGATGAAACAGATTACTTATTGCTTAATAGCTCAACGAAAGCAGAAGATGAAGCGGGAGCTTTTAATGACACCGCTGCTACCACAACCACATTTTCTGTAGGCACATTTGTTGACTTAAATCAAAGCTCAATTACATATATTGCTTATTGTTTTGCAAATATTGAAGGTTACTGCAAGGTTGGTTCCTACCTTGGCAATAATGCTTCGGATGGCACGTTTGTCTACACAGGGTTTAGGCCAGCTTGGGTTATGATTAAAAAGTATAATTTGGCTGGGCAGTGGTGGGGTATTTACGATAGTGCAAGAGACCCAGAAAATTTAGTTCAACAAAGATTATGGGCTAATGAGGTTACTATAGAAAGTGCGTACTCTACAGACGAACTGGATTTTTTATCTAACGGTTTTAAACCCAGAGGCAATTACGATTCTATTAACGGAAGTGGTTCAAGTTACCTCTACCTCGCCTTTGCCGAATCCCCATTCAAATACGCTAATGCACGATAGGAGATAGAAATGCCTTGGAAATATAACAATCGCACTATCCGCGCTGGCAAGGCGTGGACCGATGACAACGGTGTGACGCACCCTAGAAACTGGACTATTTGGTCTGGAGATGAAAAAAAGACCTTTGGGGTTGTATGGGAAGATGCGCCCGCAAGTGAGGCTCCTTTTGATAACAAGTTCTATTGGGGTCGCCAAGCTAATGGCAAATTGATTGAGCGGTCGCTCGTTGACGTTAACGAAGTCGATGAGTCCGGAAAAGCTGTAAAAGATGCTGATGGCAATCAAATTGTAACGCTTGGCCTAAAGTCTCAATGGAAGCAAAACACTAAGAATCAAGCCGCATCACTGCTAGCTCCTACGGACTGGATGGTGATCAAGGCATCTGAAGTTTCTGACTACACTTTGCCTAGTGACACCGCTAAAGCTCGTGCCGCGATCCGTGCTGCGAGCAACGCGATTGAGGCTTCGATTGATGGGGCTAGCGATATGGCTGCTTTTGTGGCATTATGGGACACACCAGTTGATAGTGACGGTAACCCAACCGCTAATGCACCGATAAACGACTGGCCGGAGTAGAGATATGGCAATAAGTAAAATTTTGCAGGTTAGGGCTGCTGTAGACACAGCGTTAAGAACAACTACCAGTGCTACATTTGAGGTAGCAAGCAACACAGCGCAAATTACGATAACGCCATCGTCAGTGGCCTCTAAATTCCTTATCACTTGTTGTGGCACTTTTAGTTCCGCCGATGGAGATGATGCGTGGTACGCAACTATATATAGAGACAGCACAAATCTGGGAAATAGCACTACTGGTTTAGCCAGTGGAAATTCTGTTGCAGGTGTTGCCGTTGCGTTTAATGCTTGTAGTATGACTATTTTAGATAGTCCCGCTACAGCCTCATCCATAACATATGGCTTGCAGTTTCGTGTTTATAATGCAGATGGAGATGGCACAAGCACTGTAAGACTTGGGCAACACCTAGCGGGCACTTCTAACCCTGTGCCAACACACATAACAGTCATGGAGGTTGCGGGATAATGCCATACATAGGTCGATCCGAAAAATTTGGTGTTAGAAACCGCTTCTATTACACACAGTCTAGCGGTGGGGCTACCTCTATATCTGGGGCAGATGATGCCGGGAAAAGTCTTAGTTTTACCGATGGGGCGTATGTAGACGTTGCGCTTAACGGCGTTACGTTAGTTGCGGGCACTGATTACAACACCACGACTGCCAACACGATAGCGGGCCTATCCGCCTTGTCGGCGGGGGATATCATTGAGATCTTGGTCTACGATGTGTTTAACGTAGCCGACACCGTATCTGCCGCATCCGGCGGTACGTTTAGTGGTGGTGTGACTATGGGTGGCGCATTAAATTTGCAATCCCCTAACTTTAAGATGACTGACCTAACTACTAATGCGTTTTATCGCTCTGGTACTTTTGTTCCAAATTGGAGTACCGCTAATGTTACTACGGCATACGAAACTGATGCTTTTGGGTCGGGTTCCTATTTAACGCAAGCAGGTACTTATATTAGGATAGGGAATTTAGTTCATGCTAATTTTAATTTGCGATTAGATTATTCAGCAGCTTCCTATGCTAACGGTGCTGCCGGTGGTCAAGCACTTAGTATTTATGGTTTGCCTTTTAAAGTTAAAAATGTATCAACTTATTTCCCTGAGACTAGCACTGTATATTTTCATTTTTCAGCGCAGGGGTGGGAGAAAATGTCTTTGATGGGTTACGCAAGCCCTAATAACAAGTATGTATTATTTAGATATTCAACAACTAATGGATCAGTTGGAGTAACAACCATAGACCATCCGTTTGACCCCACTCCTCGTGCGCACGATTCAGAGATGCAGTTTGATATAACTTACGAAACAGACGAGGCTTAATCGATGGATAATGCAATGAGTAATTCAAAAAACAATAAAAATGAACGTAATAGGCTTCTTAGTGCTTGTGATTGGTGGGCTAGTTCTGATTTGACCATGACACAGGCGCAAATTGATTATCGCCAAGCACTGCGAGATCTAACAGACCACAAAAACTGGCCTGATTTATTAAGCGGTGATTGGCCTACAAGGCCGGAGTAGAGATATGAGCAGAGCAAGAGATTTTGCAGACCTAGCTGGTAGCGCACAAGGTGGTGGTATCACGGGTGCTAATGCCCTAATTAACGGTCAGTTTGCTGTAGCGCAAAGAGCCACTTCTTTTGTGGCTGGGGCTAATAATGACACAAACTATACGCTTGACCGCTGGAAATTGTTTTCTGATGGCAATGATATAGTTGATGTAACGCAAGAAACATCAACTGTTCCAACAAACAGGCAGTATGCTATTGCTTTGGATGTCGAAACTGCTAACAAAAAGTTTGGTATTCAACAGATTGTAGAACAAAAAGACTGTGTAAATCTTATTGGCGAAACTGTAACGCTTTCATTCCAAGCCAAAGTATCCGCAACAACAAATTTGGATAATGTAAAAGCGGCTATTATTTCTTGGAGTGGTACGGCTGATAACCCTACCGATGACATGATTTCTGCTTGGGGTGCAGAGGGTACAGACCCTACATTGGCTAGTAGCTTTACCTACGAAAATACCCCAGCAAACCTAAGTCTGACCACATCATACGCAACATACTCTGTGACCGCTAGTGTTGATACCGCAAGTGCAAAGAACATCATTGTCTTTATATGGTCAGACGTAACAACTACATCTGCGGGTGAGTTTCTTTATGTAACTGATGTGAAATTAGAGGCTGGTCAGACAGCTACACCGTTTGAGCATGAGGACTATGGAACTACGTTAGCCAAGTGTCAGCGGTATTTCTACAAAAAGGTAGCAGACGGAAGCGGTGAAGACAATTTAATTGTCTCATCCGATTACAACAACGCTACAGATAATTTTTATATGGTCTTTTTTTATAAAGAAACAATGAGGGCAAAACCCGCTTACGGTAACGCTTCTGGATGGGTAACTCAAGCCCCTACATTTATAGCTGAAGGTTTTGACTGGACTAGCTTTGGCTTTACTAATGGTGGTGCTTATATGGATAGAAGCACAACATTTGAGTTAGATTCGGAGTTGTAAAAATGGATATTACAGCAGCAAAATATAAACCTAATCACCCCATTACAGGGGAAGCAAGCAAAGGCGTAATTGCTACTGTTGATGGAAACGAACTTTCCATTCCAGCAGACCCTGCCAACCGACACTACTCAGAAATCATGCGCCAAGTAGCTGCTGGCGAGTTGACCATAGCGGATGCTGACTAATGCCGCTAACCAAGCTGCAATTCAAGCCGGGGGTCGTAAAGGATACCACAGCGTATTCTAACGAAGGCGGCTGGGTTGACAGCGACAAAGTGCGGTTTCGCTTTGGTTTTCCTGAAAAGTTGGGTGGGTGGCAGAACCGCGTTACGAACGCCTTTGTAGGCACTCCTAGATCCTTACACTCTTGGCAATCTCTTGATGGGGTGCCCTTAGTTGGTATGGGGACCACAAAAAAATATTACATAGAGTCGGGCGGTATTTTTAACAACATTACACCGATTAGATTTAGTGTTATGCTACCAGCGAAGCCTACAAACAATGTGGGCACCACTTCGTTAGGTAGTGTGACGGTAGGTTTAGGTGGCAATCAGGTCACTTTAACTGGTTCTTCCGCAACTAGCGCCGTAGGTAGTGTAACGGTAAGTATTTCATAGGTGCAAAATGGCTAACATTACAGTATCCGTAACTGGAGTTGGCGGCACCGGAGCTACCTTTGGTTTTAGTGCCACACCTACACTTTCTAATGTTACAGCCACTGGAGCTACTGGAAGCCCTGTTGTTCAGACAAGCTTACCCGTTCCCTTCATCGTAAAGTTTACCACCACACAAGACAGCACTCTTGTAACAGTAGACCACACCAGCTTTGGTTCCATTACCGGAGATACTGTTGTTTTATCTGAATTTACTTTTGGCACCGGTATCTATGAAGACTTAGTCGCTCTTTTGAACGGAGAGCATGTACTGACCGCGATAACTGGAAACCAGTATACGTTTAATTTACCGTCACCCTCACCACATAGTGTCGTTTCTTCCGGAGAAGCCACAGTAGAATATGAGATCAGCATTGGCCTTGACATTGCAACAGGCGGTGTGGGCTGGGGTGCAGGAACGTGGGGCCGCGGTGCGTGGGGTAGTGCAGCTAACGTCACCGCTTCAGATATCATACGTTTGTGGAAGCAGGACAATTTCGGTCAAGACCTAATATTTAACCTTGTGGACGGCACTATTTACTATTGGAGTGCGGCTCTGGGCGTTAACTCCCGAGGTTTGCCGTTAACTCACTACAGTTCAAACGCGCCTTCTAAAGCTAGGCAAGTAGCTATATCTGACAGGGACCGTCACGTTATTGCTTTTGGCGCTACACCTCTTGGGTCAACCGACCAAGACCCCTTGTTAATACGGTTTAGTAGTCAGGAAAACGCTTTTGACTGGGTGCCTACTGCTACAAACAGTTCTGGTGACTTACGCATAGGTAACGGGTCAGAGATTGTTCAAGCTGTTGAAACAAGACGTGAAATTGTAGTTCTTACAGATAGCTCGGTTCATTCTATGCAGTTTATTGGCGCTCCTTTTACCTTTGGGGTAAGCCAGCTATCTAATCAGACCAGCATAATCGGTATTAACTCCGCTGTAGCAGTGGGCGATGCAGTCTTCTGGATGGGTAAGAACAGTTTCTATGTATATGATGGCCGCGTACAGCCGCTGCCTTGTCCTGTACGGGATTATATATTTGAAGATTTTAACTTTCAGCAGGAAGATAAGGTCTTTGCGGGCTCAAACGCAGCATTTGGTGAGGTGTTTTGGTTCTACCCGTCTGAGTCAAACTCATTAGCTAGTGGCGGAACAGACGAGAATGACCGCTATGTGGTGTATAACTATGATCAGCAGATCTGGTATGTGGGCAATCTGGAGCGCACAACGTGGCTAGATAGAGGAATTAACGAGTTCCCAATCGCCACTACTTCGGAAACAAACACTGCTACGCCTTTAAGAATGTATGATCACGAGCGTGGGGTAGATGCCGACGGAGAGGCGTTTACCGCGTTTATTGAGTCTGCCCCCATAGATATACAGGATGGAGAGGACTTCTTGTTTATCCGGCGCATGATACCTGACATTAGTTTTGATCGTTCTACAAGCGGATCAACTAAAGAAGCCACCTTTACTTTAAAGGCCCAGCGGTTCCCCGGCACGGGATTTACCACCTCCAATCCGTTAACGGTTACAGATACTACCACTCAGAACCACACCAGACTTAGGGGTCGGTCGTTTGGATTGCGGGTAGAGTCCGATAATCAGGGTGTTTTTTGGCGGTTAGGTGCGCCGCGGCTTGAGATACAAGCGGACGGTAGACGATGAGTAGGCAGCTTGTACCACCGCAGTTTCCGTTAGCCCCGGCTGAATACGATAGGCAGTATTTTGATGAGATGGTTCGGTCGTTGGCGCAACTTGTGGTACAGTTACAGAACCCCGGAGAGCTCCGCGGTACGAAGATTACGCTTACGGACCTCCCTACGTCGCCCACGGACCTAGAAAGTGGAGCCTTATATAACGATAGTGGGACGGTAAAGATTGTCTCGTGATGGACGTACAAGAAAAAACATTGTATATTACAAAAACCATAGTTTGATCGGGTTGGTATAATGGCAAAGCAAGCAACACAAGAAGTCCTAGAGTTTCCATCTGGCGGTATTGCCGATTTTTACATGGAAGACCATGAGATTGAGGCGTTAGAGGCTGAAGAAGCCGAAGAGGCGTTTGGTTCTGCGGGTATTGCTACCTTCAAGCCTATTGCTCACCGCATGGCTTCGTATGGACGTTATGGTGATGACACCGTGGCCCACGTTGAAACCGGCGAGCTTGTTGTTCCAAAAGCCCTGATTGATCAAAACCCGAAGCTAAGAGACTCTATCTTCAGCCATTTGCGGGAGCTTGGCGTAGAAGATCCCGAAAGATACGTTGTGGGCTCCGGAGCTAACTCTCTTAACCCTGAGACAGGGCTACCTGAGTTCTTTTTCAAGAAGATATTTAGAAAAATTAAAAAAGCTGTATCTAAAGTAGCTAAAGGCGTTAAAAAAGCGGTAAAAAGCGTTGCAAAGGTAATTAAGAAAGCTGCTCCGGTAATCATTCCGTTTGCTCTTAATGCAATGTTCCCCGGCCTTGGAGCTATTTACTCTGGTGCATTGGGCTCTGGCATAGGAACCTTGGTTCAGGGTGGCAGCCTTAAAGATGCTTTCAAGAGTGCTTTGATAGGTGGCGCTATCGGTGGCGCAACTGCTGCTATTGGTGGCGGTATGTCGGCAGCAAAAGCGGGCGGTTCATTTTCAGAAGGCGCGGTTAGTGGCATTAAAAACGCTGCTAAAGTGTCTAACTTGACTACAGCCGGGGAGCAGCTTGTTTCCGGTCAGTTTGGTCAAGCGGGCCTTGATGCGGTTCAGATGAGCCCCGACGCTTTTGTAGACTATAGCCCTGACAAGCTTGTTGGTGAAGTTGCAGGAAAGGCAACAGATGTAGTGAACACAGCGCAAATACCCGCCGACGCCTCTACAACGGACCTCTTTGGTGTTAAGCGTGTTAAAGCAGGTTTTAATACGCCATCAAACACCGACTCTCTTGCGGCAATACAGGACCGTGTTGGTAATTTAGGACAGAATTTAAGCGGCCCAGCGCCCGCTGCGGGACCGGCAACTTTTTCAAATATTCCGGAAACACCAACTTTTCTTGAAAGTCTTCAAGATGCTTATACTCCGGGGGGCAGAGGGCCTTTGGAAAGTTTGGGTGATGCTTTTTTACCATCAGGCCCGACCGCTCAAGAAATATTGACTGCAAATAATTTGCCTGCCACTGCGGAAAATTTGAAAGCAGCGGCGGAGCTTGCTAAAGATGCTGCGCCAAGTTTTGCAAGATCGGTATTACCCGGAGCAACCGTTGCCACAATTGGTGGGGGTATCGCCTTAAATAAAATGATGGGCGATGACCCAGAGGATGATCCGACAACAGAAGACCTGCAAGAACAACTGGGGCCAACCGGTGAAAAGCTTATCGCACAAGACCCCGGAAAGTATTTGGTAACAGGTAACACTGAAGTTCCTGTAGGTTCCACCGGACAATATCTTGTTCCAACAGACTTTGCTTACGCCGGTCAGAACTATTATAATCAAAACCCCTTCCTAAGAGCACGGGGATTAGGCGGAACTCCTTTTGTTCAACAAGCAGCCGAAGGCGGTCAGATATTCCCACGCCGTGTAGGGGGTATCATGCCTAATGAAGGCGTTCCGGGTCAGGATAGCGTAAGAGCTATGCTCATGCCCGGTGAGTTTGTGATGACAACAGATGCCGTCAAAGGTCTTGGTAACGGTGATAACGAGCAAGGTATCAACCGCATGTATGACATGATGCGCGGCCTTGAAGCTAAAGGGAAGGCAATGGCATAATGGCT
>Ga0208666_1001166_pt1 | contig 11913 bp, 26 predicted proteins | sample 5B_taG_FD_184078 | JGI IMG/M metagenome (GOLD analysis project Ga0208666, IMG submission 184078) | Marine viral communities from the Subarctic Pacific Ocean - 5B_ETSP_OMZ_AT15132_CsCl metaG (SPAdes) (version 2) | ecosystem: Environmental > Aquatic > Marine > Oceanic | place: Pacific Ocean...
CAATTAGTGCTGGAGTAGTTGTTCCAGCAGTTGCTAGCATTCCATATGTTGGTTGGTTAGTATCTGGTTGGGCATTGTTATTGGGACAGAAAGCAGGATCTGAATTAGGATCTCAAGTTGGTGAAGTTTTCAATGATTGTTAATGGAAATTCCCAATATTGATCTAGGTAACATTAATATTCCATCACCCAGAGTGACAGATATTAATGTTTCACCACCAATTGTGAATTATATTCCCGTTCCTATTGTTCTTAATATAGGTAAACCGATCATTGATATGCCCGGTTGTGTGGAATCTCACCGTGATGGTGGTCCAAAACTAGCGGAAGATGATTCAAAGGGGTCACAAATTCTTTGTACTAATGAATATCCATCATATGATGCTCTGAATTATACCCCTGAAGACTTGATAGTAACCACAGAACAGGAACCACCGGTTGTAGCACCTCCACCAGAAACACCTCCTGCACCAGAGATTCCTACTGATGCTATTCCTCAAACAGTAAAAGAAACTACTCCTTGTCCTGGACCTAATTCACCACGTATCGGTGATGTAGCACAGAACCAAAAAGAAAGAGTATCTGGATATGAATTACAGGTGGTGAATGGTCAAGAGATATGTGTAGTTCTCTATGAAGATATCCCTTGGCAGGCACAATACTTACCAGCACCGCAGGTTGCTGCGACTACTGCTACCATTGCTGTTGTTGCTACTAGTTCTGCTTTGTTGGCAAAACCATTAGCAGATCTACTTCTTAAAGTATTTAAACCTGTTATCAAAAAGGTAATGGCAAAAATTTCAAAACTTAGAGGAAAGGAAGTTAAGGTTTTGTCTTCAAAGGACCGCCGAGATCTTCAGCGCGAACGCTCACAGGCGATTCGGACTTTGAGGAAGATGACGAAGGGATAGAGTGTCGATGTGGTTTAACGTGAGTTACATTATTAACCACAACATCGGCACACACCTTATAATATGGACTTCTGGGATGAAAAGAAATTCCTTCCTTCATTAACTGCCCACAATTCTTGAGCCGGGCTATCTCAAAATCTAATCTCTTATTGGCAAGTAGTTGAGCACGATATTCATTATGTGTTTTTGCTGCTTCTTCACACAATTTCTGCTGCTTTTTATTTAATGGTATGGACCAAGTGGCGGACACACCAAGAGAAATGTTTGAATTATTTGTCATTCCAGTTCTAGTAGGAACAAAATATAAAATCTCTCCTGGACTATCTGGAATGCCATCGTCATTTCCATCTACATTATTGTAGACAGGATTATCGTACATATGTTCAAATGGATGCTGTTGAGATAAAGCACCGGTAGCAAATGGAGTAATGTTTAAGGTGCTACCTTGACAACTGATCCCATCTCCATATTGGTTGGTAATATATGGACCTTGAAGGACCTGAATGGCTTGGTTAGTTACCGAACCTGATGAGTTCGCAACAGGGTTTGCAGTAGCACTGACACCACCAACATCTGTATTTGCCAATGCTGGTGTTGGTAATCCTATTACTATTGCGAGAAGATACTTGTAGAAGTGGTTACGCTTTGTATTGTTTGCTCTCTTTGAATTATTGTTTGTGTTGCCATTCCTGGTCCAGTGTACGACTCTACGAACTGGAAAGGAGCACCTGGAGTTTCTAGGGAGAACGTTGGTCTGTTGTTCATGTTCAATCCTGTCCATGTTGAAGTTACTCCATTATTAGTATTGCTTTGACCTGTCACCGATGATGGTGCCAAACCTGCATTCGATTTAATATTAGTACCCGTTACAGTATATGTATAACCGGTATTATAATCAATAGAATTAATTGTTTCCGTTACAGTGCTCGTCGTTTCCGTGGTAGAGGTCATTGAGCCCTGAGTGAAATTTGGGACTACAGGGACCGCCAATGCAGTGGCACCTGATATAAAGGTTGCCACTACACTTGTCACAATAGACCGCATTATCTTTCCAGAATGGGTCATTGCGAGCGTCCTCAGTCAACAGTTAATTCCGTAACAAATTGTCCGGTGGCAGTAGTACCAGCTCCACCAGCCGTCAAAGTCATAGCACCGGCACTGGTGATCGTACCTGCCAAATCACCAGCAGAACCAGAAGCATTACTTGTCATCGATCCGAAGTTGCCAACAGCACCTACAGTAGGGGCACTTGTAGGTACGGCATCGGCCTGTGTATACGTGGCTGAGTAACTAAATGCAGCACCAGGAACATCTTGAGTTACTGAAATAGTTCCTGGAGCATAAACTCCACTAGTAATAGTACCAGCAGAAATTGTATTTGCTGTTGTACCGTCTGTAGTATCTACTCCACTACCAGACACGCTGTACGAGGAACCGATCCTAGTTGCCTGGGTTGCAGCCGATTGTACATTCAGTTGAACACTAGAACTTAATTTATGAGTAATATCGGCGTGTGCAGGTGCCGTCATCGCTAACATACTAATAAGCACGAGTGCTTTTCTCATGGAGTGGTAATCATATCTGTTAGCTTTATTTAGCTTGACATAACCCTTCATAATGGTTTATGATTGCTGGGATACAAAACGAAGAAAAAACATCTTTATGTTAGAACTTATTCTTTCTTTGACACCAATGGATTACGATCATCTAGCACGAGCAGTGCAGGTGGAAGCAGCTCCTGGAACTAAAGATGAATACTGTGTCGCAGTATCCATCCTTAATAGGGTCAGGTCTCCCAAGTATCCTAACAGTGTTGCTAATGTGGTATACGCTCCTGGACAGTATGAGGGTTTTCTCTACAGGAGACCTGCTGCTAAACAATCAGTTATCGCTCGTTTGAGAAACAACGACAACCTTATGGATGCATATAGTATCATTGGTGATCGAACTGACTTCAAAGGTCAGAGTATGCTGAGATATCGAGTTGCATCTGAGGACCCGATGTGTCATAATAGGGGGAACTTCTACCACTATTATTGGCAGGCATGATCAATAAATTTAAAAAATTTTTTGAAACACAAACTAGTCTTCTTATGAAGAAAGCAGGCACTTTTAAAGAAGAAGATCTTGAATGTTCTATTGACGAAGATATAGTTGATTGTGGTGAATTGGATGAAGATCCGGTTTATGTAGGAGTGCCTGCTCCTATTATTTCATCAACAGATGAGTGGTTTAATCCACCAGTTTTAACTGAGAAAGGTATCGACTATATGGAACAAGAAACTGCAATTAAAATGCAGGATGATTTTTCTGTTGAACCTGATGATATTCACCAAAGAATGTATGAGATTGCAACTGATAATCAAAGCACCATCTTAAATATTGATCCTCCTGGTGGTTCAGATAATTTTCAAGAAGGTTGGCAGTCTGGATCTCGTTGACAAATGGACTTCCATCTTTTATAATATAGGAGTCTTCAACAGAAGACTGCGGTAATCTCCTTGGTAGTTCAAGATTAGCGGCGATAGGAACTACCATCTGACTCAATAGCTCAGCAGGATAGAGCAACTGCCTTCTAAGCAGTCGGTCGTAGGTTCGAATCCTACTTGAGTCGCCTTGCCCCTGTAGCTCAGTGGTAGAGCAGTGCTTTTGTAAAGCAAAGGTCATCAGTTCAAATCTGTTCGGGGGCTTGACAAGTTAGTATTCTTGTCATACAATATAGTTTCCGTGTGAAGGAAACTGCGTTGGGAGGTTTACCTTTTCCTCCCACCTCGCGGGATTAGTTTAGAGGCAAAACTAAAGGTTTCCAACCTTTCGTCGTCGGTTCGATTCCGACATTCCGCTTTCGGAAAACCGTATTTCCGAAAATAATAGTGAGTATAAATACTCCAACGTTACTCTGTAACGTTTTACAACGAGACTTGTCGAGTCTCTAATCATCTGTGGGTAACCATTCCACAAGTAAAAACACGAGGTAAAATCAATGTTCAAATCGACTATCGCTGCAGTAGCCGCCGCTGTTGCATTCGCTCCTGCTGCTGCCCTAGCCGGTCCTTACGTCAACGTAGAGGCAAACTCTGGGTTCACTGGATCTAACTACAACGGAACAACCACCGACGCTCACGTAGGTTACGAAGGTCCTCTCGGAGAAGGCGCTTCTTACTATGTTCAGGCAGGCGCTTCTGTCGTCTCACCTGATGGTGGTGAAGTTGACACCGTTCCTTCTGGTAAGGCAGGTCTTGGTGTTGCTCTGAGCGACAACCTGGGTGCATATGGTGAAGTTTCCTTCATCGGCTCCGGTGACTCCAAAATCGACCGTGGTTATGGAACCAAGTTGGGTCTGAAGTACAACTTCTGATAACCACTTCTTGAATAAGTAAGGATATCCTAATAACCTCCCTTTGGGAGGTTTTTTTATGATTAAATCTGATAAAATATAGAGGTTAAACAACAAAAAATGGATTATCAAGTACCAGACCTTTGTGTGATGAGTATCACACCAGACGAAGAGACAGGTAAAGTGTTGTTGGATATGCCTTCTAAATGGGATCCAAGTCCACAAAAACCTGTGTTGGTTACACAAAAAACCATTGACTACGTTATGAAGGATCCCTATAGTCTTCCTATGTGCCCTCCTGGTTGGCCTAATCCTCCATCAGAAACTGAATGAAAAAATATCTGAAAGCAATACTCCTGCATCCAGCAACACATTTCAATATACTGTCTGTGGGAGCATTGATTATGATTGGAGTGCTACATAATCACGCACACCATTCTATGGAAGTTGATGCTGATTCCTATGTCTTCAATTGGTGTAGGAACAATCCTGAAAAATGTGAGGAATTTATGAGACGATGATACATCATTATTATGTTCACGATCCAGGTTCTGTTATAAGAAATTTAGAGGTCCCAGAAGAGATAGTACAGTATTGTGATCATTTCACATACGATGCTGATAGAGATGATTTAAGACACATTGATTGTGTGTATATGCATATGGGTGAATATGGAAATGATCCAAAAACGCTTGAACAATTAAGGAACACATCGATACCTATTTTTGAATAATGAAAAAGAAAATCAAGAAAGCAGTGAAAGCATTTTTCGAACCCAGTGTAAAGCACGAATGTATAAGTCTTCAAGATCAATTGAATGCTCTTCAATCTAGATTTAATGATTTGGAGAATGATCACCTTTATATAATGCGTGAAATGCAAGAACTATATAATTTGGTTGGTAGAATGAACTCTAGTGAGAATCATTGACATCAATCCAATGATATGGTATTATACAAACATCATCTTTTAAAAGAATGGCACTCTCCAAAAACACACTTGAACATTTGTGTGATGCAGAATCTCATATGAGAGCAGCAATCAAATCTGCTGCTATGAATGAGAAACCTATGGTAGTTAAACAGTTGTCAGAAATACTTATGAGTATGGAGCAATGTAAAAAGTTTGACGAAATTATGGATATGCTAGACAGTAGAGATCCTGGTAGTAGTGGTCAATACGGTACATTTTTTAACGATGAAGATTAATCTTTGGTATTCAAAGAGTATGGCACAGTGGCGTTGGACACTCATAGAAGAGTGGAAGAACGGTGTCACTAAGACCGAACAACACTCTGGTCAACAACCAGACCTGAGAGATGCTATGAATGATGTAGCAAACACTGTTGAATATATGCTTGAGGATAAAAAATCATGAAGATGTGGGAAATAAAATGCAGTAGTTGTGGTAAAATGACTCCTGCAAATAAGTGTCCACAACTTATGATGGTTCCTCTTTGCAAACCATGTTGGTCTAAAAAACAATCCTTCTTAGCTCAGCGGTAGAGCGAGCGACTGTTAATCGCTTGGTCCCTGGTTCGAATCCAGGAGAGGGAGTAAGACTGCGAATGGGCGCGGCAGCGGCGGTGCTAACCACACTGCGATCTTGAGAGTTGGTTACTTTCTTTGCCCCATTACAAACTGTCAGTATGTTAGGGTTTAGAAAATGCCCCATAGCAAGCATACTGATAAGTGTAATGTTTCGGGTGATTGGCGCAGCGGTAGCGCACCTCCTTTACACGGAGATGGTCACTGGTTCGAATCCAGTATCACCCATTATAAATAAGTCGGTGAAAACTGAAGACGTATATACACCATTACAATGGATACTATTAAGATTAGGTGCCTTTCCTGTGGTAAGGAAATGGAGGGGCACCCTAGTAAGAGCATTTCCTGTGGATGTCCAAATATGGCATCAATCAGGGGTGACAAGATCTCAGCAGTTGATTTGTCATCTGTTCTTATGTTAAATTCATATAAAACTAAGAAAGAAAATGTCCTTACATCAGAGGACCTTTCTTATCAAGAACAAAGAAGGCAGCGCAAAGTGCGTAAGTTAGACTTCGAAGTTAGATAGATTTTATTTTTGTTGAAATCTTAACAAATTTTACATCGGTTGGGTAAAAACTATTATAGCTAATAAGTATCCCTAACTTAATAAAACAATGGACAAAACATCCTACGAAAATTGGGTGAAAGTCAAAGAAGCATTAGAAGAATCAGGAAATATCGAAAACTTTTATTATAAGCGAGCTTGTGCTATAGTAGGAGGACAACCCGATCCTATGGACAGCGTTGGTAATGGTTCACCGAATGAATGAGATCAAACCTGATCACTATATAACAAAGGTTGAGTGCCAAGAGATGATTGATGCAGCAATCCGCAGACACAACCGCAACGCCTCAATTATTTCTATGTGCGTTGGTTGGGTAGTTCTTGCCCTTTTTGCGGAGGGTTTGCTTCGTCTCATTGGAGTAATTGAACCTGTTTTTCCTTGGCTTAAAATCACACTTTAAATAATCATCAATGAAAATATTTTTAGACACAGCAGAAGTTCCTATTATTGCAGAAGCAGTTGCTACAGGACTAATTGACGGAATCACAACCAATCCCACCCTCATTATGAAATCCGGTAGGGATCCTGAAGAGGTCTATCAAGAGATCAAAGATCTTGGTGTTAAAGACATTAGTATGGAAGTGATGGGTGACTGGGTTGAAATGCTCCGAGAGGGTCGTCGTCTTCATAAAAAGTTTGGCAATGTTGCTACAATTAAAGTTCCTTGTACTAAAGATGGTTTGGCAGCGTGTCGCTATCTTGCCGAAGATGGTATCAGAACAAATGTCACATTGATCTTCTGTGCTGCACAGGCAATCCTAGCAGCGAAGTCGGGGGCAACATATGTTTCTCCTTTTGTAGGACGCTTAGATGACCAGTCAGTGGCAGGTTTGGAAGTAGTACGTTCTATTACAGGACTATATCAGATGCACGGTATTCGAACTCAAGTTCTGTCTGCATCTATTCGTAGTGTGCAACGTGCTGTCAGATCCTGGTATAACGGTGCTCAAATCGTAACAATGCCACCAAAAGTGTTTGAACAGATGTATGATCATATTCTTACCGACAAAGGTATGGAAATCTTTGAAAATGATTGGTCTCAAGTAAAAGCAGGAGAAGTATGAGAGTAGGAATGATCGGTCTCGGTCGTATGGGTGAGGGTATGTCTCGCCGTATGCTGAAAGCAGGTATTACCGTCTGGGGGTATCGAAGAAATTATGACAAAGCACAGGAGACATACCAAAAAGGATATGTCACCGGTGTTACAACTAATCTTGAAAGTCTTGTCAGTCAAGTAAAAAGGGTAGAGACTATCTATGGTGAAAAGTCTGGTGAAACAATTTATACAAAAGCACCAGGTATTTTTCAACTTGTTATCCCCGCAGAATTAGTAGAGGACACACTAGATGAGTTATTACCATTACTTGATGAGGGAGATATTATTATTGATCACGGCAATAGTAACTTTAAAGATTCTCGCAGGAGAGCAGAAAGGTTGGCTAAGTTGGGTATCCAATTTATTGACTGTGGTACTAGTGGTGGTGTTTATGGTCTGGAGCGTGGATACTGTCTTATGGTTGGTGGCGGAAATACTGCAGTCTCCACTTGTGCACCTATCTTTAGGGCACTGGCACCAGGTATTACCGCTGCAGCCCGCACAGACCCACATACCAGGGCAACCAGTGCTGAGTATGGTTGGTTACACTGTGGACCACCTGGTGCAGGACACTTTGTCAAAATGGTCCACAATGGTGTTGAATATGGTATAATGCAGGCATATGCCGAAGGATTCAATATTTTACAACACGCCGATCTTGGTAGTAAGTATGTAAGAGAAGGTGATGCTGAGGTTGCTCCAATGGATAACCCTAGGGACTATCAATATGATATTGACTGTGTTGAAGTTGCTGAGTTATGGCGTCGTGGTAGCGTTGTTGGTAGTTGGTTACTTGACCTTACCGCTGATGTACTACGGCATGATCATGACCTTAGCAAGTTCGATGGGGGAGTATCAGACTCTGGTGAAGGTCGTTGGACTCTCCACGCTGCTGTGGATCTTGGTGTACCCACACCTGTTATCTCTGCCGCACTATTTGAACGGTTTAATTCTCGCAGACTGGGAGAATTCGGAAACAAAATCCTAAATGGTATGAGGTATATGTTCGGAGGTCACAATGTTAGGTGAGGCATTACTTTGGATTTCAATCCCATTTGTATTGACAACAATATTCTTTGCAATATATAAAGGAGAAACAGTCTATTATGAATCCGATGCCTATGACGGCGATGGAACTGCCCACAAAGTATTAAAATAGTATGGAAGATTTGATTAATGAAAGCAAACGTATCGTTATCTTTGGCGCTACTGGAGATCTTGCAAAAAGAAAACTAGTCCCTGCACTCTTTGAACTTTGGAGGAAAGACCTTCTTCCAAAAGATCTTTTGATTGTTGGTGCTTCTCGTAGGGAAATATCCAAACAATGTTGGTTAGAAACTCTTGGAGATTATCCAGAAGATTTTACAGATTGGTTAGATTTTGTTTCTTGTGACCTGGCGTGTCCAGAAAGTTTGATGAAACTGCACGATGATAGTGCAGACACAACATACTTTTTATCTGTGCCACCAAGCACATATGCCGATGCAATCACAAACCTCAAGAAAGGAGGATTTTTAGATGACGCAGAAAGATCCCGTGTGGTTATTGAAAAACCCTTTGGGTACAATTATAAATCTGCTGATAATTTACAGTCAGTGGTTAACAGACATTTACGCGAAAAGCAAGTCTATCGCATTGATCATTATCTCGGCAAAGATACTGTTAATAACATCCTTGCCACCCGCTTTAGCAATATTTTACTGGAACCACTTTGGAACAGGAACTACATAGAGGAAGTTCAAATCTTCGCAACAGAAACTTTAGGTTGTGAAGGACGTTCTCAATACTATGATGGTTCTGGTGTAGTCAGAGATATGTTGCAGAACCATATGCTACAGGTTCTGGCATTGATTGCTATGGAACCGCCTTGCCGAAATAATGCGACTGAGATTCGTAGAGAAAAGACAAAGGTTCTCTCTGCCACTAGACTTGGAAATAAATTTATTACCGGTCAGTATGAAGGTTATCGTGAGGAGCAAGGTGTAGGTCCAGAATCAATGACTGCTACCTTTGTTGCTGGTGATCTATATGTTGATAACTGGCGTTGGGAAGGAGTTCCTTTTTACTTTATGAGTGGAAAGAAGATGCCCTATCAATGCGTTGAGGTTGTCGTTAAACTCAAAGCACCGCCACAACAATTGTTTGAAGGTCATGAATATAATGATCGCATTGTAATGAGATTACAACCACATCCACACCTTGATATTCGTATTGATATGAAGGCACCTGGATTTAAGAATGATGTAGAAACAGCAACTCTTACGCACCGATATCCTGATTGGTTGGGTGTTGATGGATATGAAAAACTTCTGTACGATGCTCTACATAATGATCAATCACACTTTGTTCACTCTGAAGAGGTCCTAGAGTCTTGGAGAATTGTTGATGATCTATTATGTGTAGGTGATGCTTGCCCTGTCAGAACATCACCATACATTCATAAGGAAGGTTTGTGGGGACCGGTTCATAAAACAGATTTTATTACTGATTGGGATTATCCAGCATAATGACTTTCGTTCAATTATTTGTTAGGAATACAATGGAGAATCCTATCTCATTAGGATTTCTCTGTTTTATTTTAGTTTTTGTTCCTATACTCGGTATTTGGGCAGTTCATAAGTTTGGATGGGAACACTGGGAACCATTTGACAAATTCTACAAGTAGAATTATACTAATGATATCGGGACGTAGCTCAGTTTGGTAGAGCACTCGCTTTGGGAGCGAGATGTCGCAGGTTCGAATCCTGTCGTCCCGATTGCCAGATTTCTTTCTGGCACACTTGACTACATAATCAAAACACCTTATAATATAAGGGTAAACCAAACACAACAATGGCACTGACTGAAAAATTCAAGAAGGACATCAGCACTCTTAGTGCTGCTGCCGCTGGCGAAATTTTCCTTGACGTAAAGAATCCGAAACTTTTCAAAAAGGTACGCCGCTACTACGAACGTGAAGGAGCGGTGTTTTCAGGAGAACCACTTGATGATTATGAAATGTTGATGGAACTCATCTACACTGATCTTGAAACTGTTGAGGTTGCACAGTGAAAGTGGTTAAAAAACCAACCGTTCTTCTTGAGCGGTTTCCTTATCGTTATGTTCAAGTTGGCAAACTGGAAACCAATGGTATGCCAGATTGCCGTATTCAAAAGGTAGATTCATACACGGGTCGTTACCGTGATATGTATCTTTGTGATAATGAAATGCAGTTGATGACTGCTATGGAAGATCACGATTACACTTGCTGGTTGGACCCTGATGGTGTTCCTGCCTATGTGAAAGACTCGGTATGTCGCTAATCTAGCCCTGGTCGGGATGGTCTTAAGACCCTCGCGTTTCCTAGTTCGTAAAATTAGGTGGTGGAGTCATTAGACCCTCTTTTGGTTTCTTACTTCCTAAAAGTAAGTGGTGCGGATGGAGGAAACTCCCGCCAGGTTTCTTGTTTCCTGTAAAAGAATAAGTGGCGTGCATGGCAAGACCTATAGGGGGACAGTTGCATAAACTGTCCTTTTTTAGTATAATGGAGTGAAACACAATCTATAGATGGCAAAGGTAGCATTAATTACTGGCATCACAGGACAAGATGGATCATACCTTGCTGAACTTCTCCTTGAAAAAGGTTATGAAGTTCACGGTATTATCCGTCGTGTTTCTATGATCAACACTCATAGGATTGATCAGGTCTATGATCATCCACAATTAACACTGCATTATGGTGATCTAACTGATTCCACTAACTTGGTGAGAGTTATCCAGCAAGTTAAACCAGATGAAATTTATAATCTTGGTGCCCAAAGTCACGTTAAAGTATCATTTGAAATGCCAGAATATACTGGTGAAGTTGATGCTATGGGAACTCTTCGTGTTCTGGAGGCAGTTCGTCTTCTGGGTATGGAAGATAAAGTTCGTATCTATCAGGCATCTACTAGTGAACTTTATGGACTGGTGCAAGAAACTCCTCAGAGTGAAACTACACCATTTCACCCACGATCTCCATACGGAGTAGCAAAACTGTATGGATACTGGATCATTAAGAACTATCGTGAAGCATATGGTATGCATTGCAGTTCTGGTATTCTGTTCAATCACGAGTCACCACGACGCGGTGAAACTTTTGTGACTCGTAAGATCACCCGTGGTCTCTCTCGCATCTCTGTGGGTCTACAAGACTGTCTTTATCTTGGCAACCTCAATGCAATGCGTGACTGGGGACACGCTAAGGACTATGTGGAAGCAATGTGGTTGATGCTTCAACAAGATGAACCAGATGATTATGTGATTGCAACTGGAGAACAGCACTCAGTTCGGGAGTTTGTAGAAAAGTCTGCAGACTACTTTGGTATGAAGATTGAGTGGATGGGTGATGGTATTGACGAAATTGGATTTGATTGGCATACTAAAAAACCAGTCATTAAGGTTAGCGATAAGTATTTCCGTCCTGCAGAAGTAGA
>Ga0208666_1001167_pt1 | contig 11907 bp, 13 predicted proteins | sample 5B_taG_FD_184078 | JGI IMG/M metagenome (GOLD analysis project Ga0208666, IMG submission 184078) | Marine viral communities from the Subarctic Pacific Ocean - 5B_ETSP_OMZ_AT15132_CsCl metaG (SPAdes) (version 2) | ecosystem: Environmental > Aquatic > Marine > Oceanic | place: Pacific Ocean...
CCCCCCCTACTTGTACATACCCCCCCGTCTAAAAAAAACTAGGCATATACTCTCTTAAACGATGGTAGGGGTTTACACAAATCGAGTGATTTTTTGAAAGTGTTTATCCTACGCGCGTAGCTCTAATATAGTATATAGCTATATTAGTATAGATATATTAAGCATACTAAAGGGATAACAGTAGTGCTTCTAAGTGTAACATGGCTCCATTAGTCAATGGCTGCTGATACCGCAAGTGGGCTCTACGAAGCACGGGGGGAGTTCCAATGGAGCAAACCTTTATATAGGGACTAGACTTTGGTAGTGTATGACAAAAATATCAACGAAAATAGCAACAACATGTGAAGACATCAAAACTTTACTCTTGGAGAAGAACCTGAAATATGGTAATAGTGCAGTAGAGCCTATCAACGTCTTTTCTAAGTTGGACAATGCAGCCGCGATTTGTGCTCGAATTGATGACAAGTTGAGCCGTATAGCGAATTCTGGGCTCAACGATGCTACAGAGGATACGTTAGATGACCTGATTGGTTATATGATTTTGCTCAAAATAGCACGTGGGGAGCCTAATAGAGCCCGAAAAGGTATAGAATTGAATTTAGAAGGAGTGGTTTGTTAATGTCAGACGACTGGGAACCAAGTTCGATGCGTTTATCACCGTCGAAAATTAATACTTTCAGGAAGTGTCAACGAGAGTTTTACTACAAGTACATTGCAAAGTTACCAGAACAGAAGACCATCCATCTTTTTAGAGGTTCGTTAGTGCACGCCATCCTTGAAGACCTTTTTAAGATACAATTTAAGACATTCAAGGCATGGGAAACTGGTTCACCTCAAGAATGGATACTTGAACAGTTTGAAAGTGGATGGGCTGATAAGATAGACTCACAGAAATGGCTATGGGATGTACATTCTGCAGAAGAAATAGCATCAATGAGAGTCGAAACACACGATATTCTTGTTAATTTCGTCACTGCAGTCGATAAAAAACTAAATGAAATGGTAGAATGGAAGATTTACAAGTCAAAATGGCAAGCATGGAACAGTGTAGCACCTAAATATGCAGAAAAATGGGTCAAATCGCAGAAATATAACGTTATTGGAATAGTAGACGTCGTATGTAATGACTTTGATGGTGGTACAACACTACTTGATTATAAAACAAGTAAGCGTTATGGACCATATTTACCTGATGATTACTACGTGCAATTGATTATTTACGCGTTTTTGTACACGTTAGAGATGGGTGACATGCCAAATTTCGTTGGCGTATCGTATTTACGTTTTGACGACACGTTTTATGTCAAAGTAAATCAAGGTGTTTTGGACGAAGCGAAAGAAATCATCATGGGAGTGCATGATTTAATCAAACAAAAAGAAGATGAGGAAGATTGGGAGCAAACTCCACAGAATTTATGTAAGTGGTGCTCGTTTCATAGTAGTAAAGACGGTCCTTGTGATGCAGAAATACCAAAATGGAAGCCAAAAGGTAACTTTAAACCTAGAAAAAAGTACGCTAAAGCGGAGAATGCTGTACTTTCTGATGATGATATCGATAAATATATGAATCAACCAGAAGAGGAGGAACAGAAATGATAGATGGACCAATGGTACAGTCACTTGCTGCAATGTTTGGATTACTTATGATGTCTGGAGCGTTTTGGTTAGCGTTAAGGTACGCCGATTGATATGGATGATGACGTATTTTGGCAAAATGAGCCATATACGTTAGGTATAGGAGTGCAAATAAGGATATACGCACTCCAACTTACCTTGTATACAACGAAAGCTTTAAATACTATGACGTTCTAATATACTGCATGGCGCGCGACGACTACGGCGCTATCTCTGTAATTTCTGACGAGGAACGAGAAGCATTGGGCTTAGGAGGTAGGGGTCGAAAACCAGATGAAGATGAGGAAGGTTTATTCGAAACGATAGGTAAAGCAGGCGATAAACTTGGTGAGACACAACTAGGTAAAAAACTTGGCTCTATACTTACTGTTCTAATTCTTGCTTTTTTTGGTGGTGGAGGAGATTTAAGTGCCATACAAGAGATTTTCGGAGGAGAAGAAGATGACGGTAAACCGAGGGGTGGATGTACCGACCCAACTGCCATTAATTATAAAATCGATGCTGATTTTGATAATGGTACTTGCGTATTCCCTCCTCCTGTTGTCTATGGATGTACTAACCCCGAAGCAACTAATTACAACTCACAAGCTACTCATGATAATGGCAGGTGTCAGTTTCTGGGTGGACCGGTAGATAACGAAACAGGAAATCAAACTAATGAAGATGATACTATTTACGGATGTATGGATATAGATGCGTCCAATTACAACGATAGAGCAGAGGAAGATGACGGTAGCTGTGAATATGAAGAAGATTATGATTGTACAGCTAATCAAACTTATTTTTATAACGGAATGGAATATGGTAATTATTCAAGAGAATATAATTCTTTAAACATTACTGTAGATGTAGATACTGATTGTGACCAAGACACATTACCAATAATGGTTGGTTTTGATGTTAGTCACATGAAAGTAGAAGATAATGAAACTGTTTATAATGGATATATGTGGAATGATAACTACTTCAATGTAACAGGATGGGAAGCTAATGAGTATACTTTACATTCAGGTGTAGATTGGTTTACAGAACCATATACTGGTTGGTATACTATATATGTCAATTTATTTGCAGACTGGAATAGAGATGGTGTATACGAGTTTGTTTCATGGTTTATGATTGAAGATATCATACTGGAGGAACCATGATTAATGACACTAACAGACATATTGACAATGATGGGAGTTATAATTGCAGCATTATCCATAATACTTTTGTGTGTTATCATTATATCAGCGACGAGGAGAATAACGTCAAAATTACAATTATCATTACCGAAGAAGGTAATACAGAAGAAGGAAATAAAAAAGAAAAGGAGGACTGAAAATATGAGTAAACAAGCAAGTGAAGGAGTGACATTCAATGACATCTTTATGTTTATGATAGCTGTACCTTTAGTTTTACTATGGGTAGGTTTTGCAGGATTCGTTATACACAGCGGATTGCAAGACGAGTCTGTTCTTGACCAAATCGAAGGATATACAACTTTGATAGCTATATTAGGTGGGCCAGCCCTTCTAATTATCAAGGATGCACTCGACGTTTGGAAACAAGAACAAGCAGAAAAAACAGCATTCTACAAAGTAAAGGCACAAGCAGTTATAGATTATAACGATGCAGCCCAGAAACAGATGCAAATGATTGAATCTAAAGCACAAGAGCAAGAACATAAAATAGAAACTGGTACAACGTTACCAAAGAAGAAATAATTATGATTTGCCCTATTTGTGGGAAAAAAACAGTAGGTTACTTGTATGACGGCACTAGACGCTGTTATACTTGTAGACCTTTATACGAGGGATAATCTTTATATAGTCTCACGTTCTAATAGTATTGTGGCTCCTAACAGACCACGAACCCACAGGACTTTACGCAATATGCGTCTTATGGGGCCACACAAAGAAAAGGAGAAAAAAATATGTGTTGCAAAGAAAATTGTGAATGCGAATGCTGTGAATAGACGAAAGCTTTATATAGTGCTCTGACATTATATATTTGCAGGTGAATAACCTATGGCAAACGAAACATCAAATCAAACAGCAGAAAATAATGAAACAACTGAGGGTAACCTTACTGCCATTATTGATACTGTAGAAGAATCAGGCTTGCTAGATGCTATCATGGATGAACCATTACTTATGGCTCTCGTTGCATTAGTCTTAGGTCTAGGTGCATACGTAGCTTACACTGTACCAGCAGTCAAAGCTTTAGTATTCAAATACCTAAAAAACAACGAAGCAGAATTAATGGAACTCTTAGATAAGAATCTATCCAAAGCTCAAATGAAAGCCTATGAAAAACTAGATGAACAAGCTCAACTACACGTCAAAGACTCTTTAGTCAAGAACGTATTGATGACAGCTTGGGATGAAAAGGATGACGAACTAGCTGGTCTAGTCAAATCCAAAGTTAAGGCTGCTCTTGACGAACAAAAGTAATGGACGTTGAGGGATACGAAGAGCGTTTAAGAGAGAGAGTGGGTGAAGGAGAATATGAGCGACATAAAGAACTCGTACGACTTCTTGCCCGCAATCTCGCGCTTGAAGACTTGTTGTGGGAAGAAATTGTTGTATCTATTCGGGATGTTGACGCGAGAACAGAGCTCTTGCGACAAAGAAACTCGATTGTACGTGATATCCATACTGAGTTTCGCGCTCTTAATATAGAAGTACCAACTGTAGTGGAAAAGAATACTGAAGGGTTTTCGAAAATATTAGAAGGTTTGATGGATGAAGAAGATGGCGATAAAGAACGAGCAGAAACAACTAAACGCAGCGATTAGTGGTATAGCAGCTCATGATTCTTTACAACTAGAAAAGATTTTTGAAAAGTGTCGCACAGATAAAAAGAAGATGACCCTTCTAGTGCGTGCTTTTTCTGAATGTTATCTTATTGATAATAAAAGAAGACCTTTAAAATTAAGACCTATGCAAGAGGATATTGTTGTTGAATCTCTAACATATCCTGATGGTAACCCAGAAAAACATCGTAAAGTAGCAATATTGGCTCCACGTGGCTCAGGTAAATCCTACGCCCTTTCGGTAGCTACAGTAATCTATATGTTTTTTAAAAGATTTAGAGATTTAATATTTATCTTGGCTCCATCTGAGGACCAAGCTTCACTTATATTTAATTACTGTTATAGGCATTTCGCAGATAATGCTTTTTTAGATGGCTTAGTAGACCATTACAGGTTTCACAATAAGCCTAATATCACAATGAAGGGAGGAACGGTGCTTCGTAGAGCCCCTATTGCTCCTTCTAATCAAGGACAAGCAATACGAGGACAGCACCCAACCTTTTTAATAGTGGACGAGAGTCCATTAATAGATGACAAGTTATTTATAGATAATGTAGAACCATCAATCATATCTAACACAGCGCCATTTATTAACCTAGGGACTCCAAAATCAAAAGAAAATCATATGTATCGTTACTTATACGATGACGCTTATGCGGATAGTTTTACACGATTACATTATACATGGAGAGATGCAGTAAAGCGTGGAAGAGCATACGACCCACCATATACAGAGGACGATATGCTCACAAAGATGATGGAATGGGGGGAAGATTCAATATATTGGAGGACAGAATATGAGTGCGAGTTCGTCGAGTCGTCATCCAACATCTTCAATCCCGAACTATTACGAAGCACATTCACAAGAGGACTTGGATTTCACGAGCTCGGAACGGAAATTCCTAATTGTACTGTGGGTGTGGATATTGGCAAGTCCGTTAATTCAACTGTCATTAGTGTATTTACTTGTGAAAAGTCAGGTACACAAAATGTGGCAAGACTTATTTATTTGGAAGAAATCAGTCCTAAAACAGGTGGACATGATATTCCATACCAACGTCAGCGTATCATGGATATTGCTCGCGGTTTTGGTGCAAGTAGGCTTATTATTGATGCGACGGGTATGGGTGGCGCGATTGAACAAGATATAAGGGTGGCAAGTATAGAGAGTGGTATACATTTTATACCGTTCATTTTTACAGGTGGAGCGAAAGGTAGTAAAACACAAGTATATAGAGATATGGTGTCTTATTTGCAAAAACAACAAGTAATTGTGCCAGACCCAAAAGATTTACCTGCAAATCATGCAAAATTAGTCAATAAATGGTACAGAGAACATGTAGATTTAGAATATGTTATGGATGCTGCTAATAAAACAGAGAAAATATCTGCTCCATCAGGAAAACATGATGATTATTGTGATAGTACAGCGATAGCGTTACATGGGGCATTGTCCATGCTACCTATGTCAGGTAATTTTTCTAGCGTTAGCGTACCTACAAAGAGGGCTTTAAATAATAATTCTACAAGTTGGACAGGAAAAGGTTTATATACATCCAGAAGACGTAATAATTTATTAAAAAAACATACTCCCGGAGGTATTTGAGCGAAAGCTTTATATACTGCTTCCGCATTATATGTATTGATAGCCATGCCTTTACGAGATTATTTGCCCTTTTTTGGGCGAAATAGGACATTCGCAACAGTAGGGTCTAACCCGACGTATAGTAAAGACAACCCTCGCAGCTATGGAGCAGGCGTTATTAAACGTATTAAACTTCAAAATAGTGGAAGGGGAGGTGGATACGGCGGTGGAGCACATAAAGAACCACAAATTGGAGATTATAGGACATACATGAATGTGTATTTGTCTGACCCAATTATTAGGACTTTAATTGACTTGCCCTGTATATATGCAGCGAAAGACGGTTACGACATCGTAACTGATGATGAAGTAGAGCGCGAGGCTATCACTCGATTTTTTGATGAAATAAATTTTGACCAGTTAATATACTCTTGGTTACGTAATGGTAGAATTTTCGGTACATCTTATTTAGAATACACAGGAGATAATTTAATCTTACGTTCTTCACAGAATATGTTTGTACAAAGAGACGAAAACGGTCAGATAAAATATTATTATCAAGATGTAGGAGACGACAAAGAGAATGTTAGATTTGAGGAAGATGAAATTATTGAGTTTAAAAACAATGCTTTTGATGACTATGCTTACGGGCTTAGTGATATTCACCCAGTATTATACTTGGTTGACCTTAAAGATTTTGCCGAGAGGGATATTGGTGCTGCTCTTAACAAGTACGCCACTAGCAGGTTTGATATATCTGCTGGTTTACCCGACATGCCTTATGGTCCAGACAAAATTAACGAAATTGTTGATGCCTTTAATACATTAGAACCCGGTGAAGATATAATTCACGGTAATGATATAACAATTAAAGAATTACAAGGAACACAACGGGCTTTTGAGTATGGTAAATATACTGATGATATATTAAAGAAAATACATATAGCTTTGAAAGTCCCAGTGACTATGTTTGATAAACCAGAACAAGCACGTGCTATTTTCGAACCTTACGTTAAACATTTACAAAGTGCTATTGAAGCAGCGCTTAATTCACAACTCATGCCGCAACTAGAGTCCGGCGATGCTAGATTTTCATTCCGTCAAATAAATGTAAATGATTCATTTACAAAAGCTAAAACGGATATGATATATCTTTCTGAGGGTGTACTGTCACCCGGTGAAGTTAGGTTAGAACGAGGTTTAGACCCAGAAGGTATCGTTGAACAGCGACCTACAGCTGAAAATGCTAACATTTCTGGTGGAAAAAACCAAGATAAGTCTGAGGAATCAGAACGAGTAGAAAACAGAAACTTAACGGGAGACAGAGAACAATGAGCGACAAATACGCATATGAAAACTGTATTATAGATGTCGCACCTATACTAAAAAAGAGAGGTGTTGATAAATATAATGAGATGGCGGCAAACCTTTGCCGTATGAGAGTTGAGGAAGGTACCGTAAGAGAATTCGCAGTAACCAATGGTACACAGGAAGACTCGAAACGTACTTTTGCTCTAGCATTAGAACAACCTGTGAGCACAGGCGAAGAAACTATAGACTATCCAGTGATAGCTATAACATCAGGTGTCCATGACGCCGATGGTGACCAGAAAGTTTTTATAGAACCTTCTATATTGAAAGATAATTTAGAAGCTTTTAGTGAACTTCCAGTTTACTTTAATCACCAGCGAACCGATGAAGATTTAATTGGCACGGCTATCAACCCAGAGATAATTGAATTGGATGATGGTAAAACTGGTATTAAAATGTTGGCAAAAGTCCGAAAGGACGCTGCCAAAACAAATGAAGTGTTAGGAAAGTTGGAAAACGGCGATATGACACATGTAAGTATTGATTGGTTTTCAAAAGACATTGATGTTTTAGGAGAACCCTTTGCTACGAACATTCGTCCTATCGAGGTAAGTTTCATTGATAATGAAACAAGAACCCCCGTTTGTGAAGCATGTACAATTGAAGAAGGAAAGGAATGTGATGAACACCGTGAATTCGGTGATAAAGATTCTGATTGTGGCGGCTCTTGTGGCGGCGACGAAAAAGAATTATGTGCCTGTGATACACACGGGAACAACCGCGAGGTAACAAATATGGCTGAAGAAGAAAAAACAGTATCTGAAGCTGAGTCAATCACAGAGCGTGAATTCGCATCTATGAAAAACCAGTTAGAAGAAATGACTTCATCTTTTGAAGAATTGAATACCAAGCACGAGGAAGCCCTTGCAATTGTGAAGAAATTCGAAGATGCAGAAGCTGAGAGAGTCGAAGAAGAACTCAAAGCAAAAAAATCATCTTTAATTACTACAATTATAGACAAGGAAGCAGTTCTTGGAAAACTCGAAGAGGACAACAAGGATGCTCGTGTAGAGGAACTCTCTTCATGGGATGACGTAAAGCTAGAAGGATTTAGCATCGCAATGGAAGGCATGACTGTACCAGAAGAAGAAGAACGTACTTTTGGAAAAGGAAAGTCCCACGATGCTGAAGAAAAGCCTGTAGAGGCTGAAGACGAGACCCCACGCATGTTTGCGATGGAAAACGGTAGAATAATTTTTACCGGGTACAAAAACTAAGGAAAAATAAAATATGGCAACAGAAATATTAGTAAATGATGGTGGAGCACCAGCACGTATTTTACCATTTACCGCAGGGGAAGCTATCGCAGCTGGAGAACCAGTTATGATGCACACCGACGGTAAAGTGATAGATACACTAGCTCAATACGCAATGCTAGGAATAGCATTCAACGCAGCAACAGCAGATGGCGACCCTATTAGTGTTATAACCGGAACTGGAAGTATTGTTAGAGCAAACTGCGCTAACGGAACTGCAGTCGGGGATTACCTGAAGGTCGGAGCTGCTAAATTAACACACGTTAATAACGCAACAAGCGCAGAAGCTTTAACACACGTAGCAATAGCTTTAGAAGCTAACGCTAGTGGTGGAGATGCGTTAACAAAGGTGTTGTTACTTTAAGGAGATAAAATATGGTTACAAAGAAAGAAGGAATTCTAACGTCTGCAGCAGGTGGCGACGGTACAACTAGTACAGCAGCACAGCGCACAATCGTAGATTTCAAAGAAGCAATCATGGATTACAGAGTCACAGATATGCCTGTGCTCGACATGTTTGCACAAAGATATACCACAGAAACTGGTGGAGATATTGATATAACCGTAGCTAAGCAAAGCATGGTTATGGAAGAGATAGAAGAAGGAACAACTCCTGCTTACCAAAGCACTGACCTCAGAAATGAGCGTGTAAGTGTTAAAGAATTCGGTATTGCAGTAGGTGTTACCCGTAGAATGATTGAAGATTCAAGGTTCTCTGAAGTAGAGATGGCATTGAACGAAGCACGAAGAGCAGTTGACAGGCATATTACCGGTCACGCAATTCACGCTTTATTCGGTATTACTTCCTCTGTTTACGGAACAACTGATATCGTAGCAACAACAACCGAAGCTAACGCAGAACTTTTCGCTAACTTCGACCACGGTGCTTTCTATGGAAAAACTATTTCAGGTGGTTCAAGGATTACCGATTATGGTTTGTACGACGCAACAGCTTTCCAAGCAATGGGACCAAATACAGGTTCACACTACTTCGAGTCAGCAGATTCAGTTAACGGTTCAGGAGTTGCAAATTTCGCTCTAAACGATTTGACTGAAGCTATTGAATTGATTGGTGCAAAAGGTGGAAACGCAGATACTATCGTTGTATCCCCATCTCACTACAAGTTACTATTAGACTTGGCAGACTTCACAACTCCGTTTGATGCAGCTATGGGTGGTGTAAAAGCTCAAAGTACTGCAGCTCACGAAGGTCACAATAGTCACGTTTTGTCTAGTGCAGCTAGCACAGGTCTTGTAGGAAATCTATACGGTTTGAACGTTTACGTTAACGCATATGTACCAAATACCCGATTCGGTATATTTGATATGTCTGTCAAACCTATGGCTTACGTAGAAAGAAGAGGATTAACTGTAGAAGAAGCTAACCCCGGATTCGGAATTGTTGGTTCATACATGTCTATGAGATACGGTATGAAAATCATCAGACCAGATTCAGGTGTTATTGTAATATCCGCTTAAACTTAGAATAATTATAGTCGATAATTATTCAAAAGGTTCGGGGGAAACCTCAATTCCCCCAACTACCCCACAATTTTACCCAAACCTTTATATACTCACATGCGTTATAAGTATATTACATCGAGTCATACTCTGAAAAATGAGATGCGATGTAAAAAAGTAAGGAGATTAATATGGCACTAAGTGATAATCGCGGTTCACGCGAATTTGATAAGTTTGTTGCAGACGGTTCAGGTGACACTTCATTAAGAGTTACAACCACAACTGCAGTAACGACATCGGCAAGTAATACTACAGCAACTGTAGAAGATACTTCTGCAGCTTCAGCTTCAGTAGTATTGACAGAAACTGATGTAGAAGGTAAAAGTAGAATAGGTATACAAATTTTTAATACAGGAAGTTCTAATAGTAACCAAAATGCAACTTTTAAAGTTTATGGTACACTAAAATCTTCACCGGGAACAGTTGGAGGTTCTAACTGGACTCAAATTGGAGACGATATAGCAGTAACTTATAATACAAGTGCATATAAAGCAATTTCTACTACACCAGTTAAAGCTGTTGGTATAACAGGTCAAACTGGACATTCTACTCAAACATCTACTTGTGACGTTTATTTAATGGCGGATTGAGGTATCTTGGAGGTATTGAACTGTCCAGCCACTAGCCCCGCAATGAGTTCTAACTTTATAAGCGAGGTGGCCTGATGGGGACATTTAATTCCACAGGTTCAGGTGGAAATTGGACAGACGATTCAACATGGGCTGAGACAGGCCAACCAGCGGCAGATGGAAATGACCACGTTATTATTACGTCAGGAGATACTGTAACTTTAACAGGAAATGTAGGGACTGGTTCTCTTCGTGTTAATGGAACATTAGAAGGAAATTATACTGTCACATTAAATGACGGTGGCCAGTCTGCTATACTACATAATAATGGAACTATAAACGACACTCCTAATTTTACAATAACAGGAGGTACGAATCGAGAAATTAAAAATGATAGTTCTTCTACATTAGGAACAGTAACTATTAATTCATCAGGGCAGACGTTTACCTTGGCTGGTCCTAATACTCACACTTATGAAGCTCTTACAATAACGGCAGGAACCTTAACAACACTTGACGGCTCGACAAGTAGAAACCTTACAGTAACAGGAGATACTACAATAGATGGAGGAACTTTAACTTGTAATGCTTCAACCATTAATTTAAGAAGTGGAGGAAGTGGTAGCACTTGGGGGTTAAGAGTTAACAGCGGAACATTTACAGGAGGTACAGGAACTCACAACATTGGCGGTATTAGAGTTCAAGGAGGAACTTTTGTATGGTCAAACGGCACTACTACTCTTAATGGAGGAGAAACTTCTTCTTCAGCAAGTACCTTATACAAAACAAGTAGTGGAACATTTACAGTAGGTACTGGAACTGTTGTAGTTGACACAAGTTCTACTTTACAATGGCTTTTATATGGCGGTGACATTAGTGTTTACAATTTAACAATAGCATCAGGCAGTACACTTAGACTATGGCAAAACACATCAGATGGAAGTGGTGCAAGATTATTAACAGTTGCAGGTGATTTAACAGTTACAGGTACACTTAATACAAAATTTGGTTCTCAAGATGATGTTAACCTTACCGTAACAGGAGATTGTACTGTAGATGGAACACTTACTGGTAACGCTTCAGCAATTACTATAGGAAAAATGCTTGAGATAAAAAACACAGGAATATATAATGAAACAAGTGGAACTACGTTAATATCAGGTCAACCAG
>Ga0208666_1001168_pt1 | contig 11906 bp, 8 predicted proteins | sample 5B_taG_FD_184078 | JGI IMG/M metagenome (GOLD analysis project Ga0208666, IMG submission 184078) | Marine viral communities from the Subarctic Pacific Ocean - 5B_ETSP_OMZ_AT15132_CsCl metaG (SPAdes) (version 2) | ecosystem: Environmental > Aquatic > Marine > Oceanic | place: Pacific Ocean...
ATAGTAAATCTAATTTCTGTTGTGTTGTCAAGTTATTAAAATTACCACCTTGTACTTGTGCTGATACAACATTTGCATCAATAGTAGGTAAGTTAAGTGTTGTAGGACCTAGTGGTGTGTCTTGCATGATAGGTCGTAATGGATTTTCAAATACAGGAAACTCAGGTAGTGTTAAACTTAAATCTGAAAATTGAGATTGAAGTTCTGCAATAGTATCTGCTGCTCTATCAAATGGATTAGATACACCAATTTTGTCTGAGTTTTCTTGCATTGCATTTATAACTTCACGAGATACAACATAAGGTTTAAAAATGTCTTCCTCTAATGAATTTATTTCTCTTGAAGAAATTCTATCTAATGCACTATAAAAACCACTTTCAGAAATATTTAAAAGTCTTGCAGCGTTCATGTCACCTTTTAATTCTTTTTTAACACCAAACAATGCACGGTTAGCATTTATGTATGCATCTACAACTTCAGTTGGATCAATAGGTCCACCTTTTAACACAACTCTAGTAAATAAACTTCTTGAATCCCTTACACCTTTTTGAAAGTTTGCAACTTTAAAATTCATAGCTCTTTCAGGATTTACATTAACAGCTCTAAAACCAAACAGTCCTTGAAACTCATCACCAAATTCAAACTCTTGACCATACTCATCGAACTTACCTTTAGTAATTACATCAACAGATTCTATAGATCTGTCTAATCTTTTTAATTGATCAACAGAGAAAGGCATTTGTGCTTTTACTAAGTGTGCAAATATTTTACTATTACGATCTCCAGCTGTGTCTTGATCGCTATAAACTTGAAAACCCTCTCTAGTTCTACCACCTCTAGCTATAATATCTAACGCAGCTTCTGTCCAAATAGACTCTGATATAAATGGCTGACCAAATTCTGCTGTGGCTGTAAATAAACCTCTTGCAAAGTCATCCATAATACCATCTTCATCTTTTCTACCATCTTGAACAGCATTAACTACGGTTTGTAATGGTCTAATTAATGTATCGTATGCATTAGCATGACTGAAATCTATGTATTTAAAGCTGCCATCTTCTTGTTTAATAGGTAGTAATGTAGAGTTTTTTGACCATTGGGCTGCAAACCTACGGATAGCCTCTCTTTCCTCGTCTGTGACGTCGTATAGGGCCTGGAATGCTGCTGTTGTGGCTACTGGTATAGCTGCAACTGTAGTCGTAAAACCTAATAATCTAGTATATCCAATACCTTCCATGGGTTTAACCACTGTGCCATTAGGTAAAGTTATAGTCTCATTTATTTCTCTCAATGCTCTTCTTACAATATTTGTACCTGTTCTAGCTATCTCTGCTGGAAAAGATACAAAGTTACCAATCGGTAATTTTCTTAAACCTTTTACAAAGTCAGATACATAATCATAGTTAGGTATATTATTTCTTACAATGTCAGCTGCTTCTTCTTTTAAAAATTTTTCATCGAGTCTTACGTCAACACCATTACGTTTAAAGAACTGTCCTCTTGTTACACCAATTTTTTCGTATGCTTTTTCTAGTCTAGATTTTTCTACAGCCCAAGAATATATTTTCCAAAAGTCATCTTCTGCTGTATATAAATCTTGTGATACAGATTTTAATTTTGATAACGGCTTTAATAACAATCTCATACCTTTGTCAGATGTCATAGTCTCACCAAAGTTTACATCTTGTAACAGTCTTGATAGATCTCCAAGTCTTACGTTAGAGTTTACAACACCAAGCTCTAATAGTTCTTGATACAAATCATTTTGTTGTCTTGTACCTTTAAGCGGTGTTTGTAATGCTTGATAAGCTTGTTTAATTGCACCTATATCCGCTGCTGGTATAATACCATTTGCAGCTGCAAACGCACCTGCACTAACAAAATTTCTTAGGTGTGTTACCGGTGATAAAATTGTTTTAGCAATTTGTGATGTAGCTTTAGGATACAATACTAAACTTTCATATAGTCTACCTAGTATACCTGAACTTTGTGTATTTAAAGATGTGTTCTTCATAGCTTCAGCAACACCCGGTCTTGCAAAAAAAGGTTTTGCAACATCACCAAAAGGATTACTAGCGCCTGATGCAATGTTTACGTTTAAAGTTTGTGCAGGATCAATTACTTCTATTCTTTGAAAGTCGTCACCAAAAAAAGCTCTTGCTTCTGCTTCTGATCTAGCAAACATGGGTTGTGGAACAGTCGTTTTATCTGTAGCATTTCTAAAGTTAGCAACAACTTCATCGTTCTTTTTTAAAAGATCGTCATAAAATAAATTACGTCTTGTGATTAAAGATAACTTAGCCATACCACCTATCATAGTTTGCATAGGATTTTTTTGTTTACCAAACAAATCATTAAATACTTTTTGATCTGCTTCTGATGCTACATCTCTAATAGATATTCTAGGTACACCACCACGTTTGACTGCATCATCCAACGCTGTTCTATTTACAAAGAAGTCTGGTATATTAAATAATGCATCAGAGGGTTTATCCATTCTTAAACCTTTAGGTAGTCCTGAAGTTTTTAATACATTGTTTACAATTTGCTCTGCTTCTAAATCTGTAATATCTTTTCCAGCTTCTTTTGCGCTTGCTTTAAATAAATCTTTAGCATTAGTTATTGCCTCTGCTGAAGGTTTGTATCTCATCCATGGTAAAATACTTTTGTCTTGAAAGATGTCGTATGTAGAACCTAAATAGTTTTTAAACTTACCACCAAATAATGATTTAAATGCTTGTATATCTGCAGCATCTAATGATCCACCAAGTTTAGAGAACAAGTCAGACCACTTACTTCTCATAACAGATAAACCTCCAAGAATAGATTTTTCTAATTCTTCGGCAGCTTGTGCATTAGGTGCAAATTTTCTTATACCTTCAATAACTCTTTGTTTGGCTGCTGCATCTATTTCTCCAAAAGCTGCAACACCATCATCACCAAGTCTTGCTTCTCCTGATAACAACGCATCGTTTACGTCACCTAAAAATTTTGTTCTTTCTTTTGCGGACTGTTTATTAAATACAGTACGCATAGGTGGAAATAATTTGTCTATATCTACATCAAGTTCTCTTGATAAGTTTCTTGCAACGTTTGCATCAGCTGCTTGTGCTCCAATAGATTGTCTCTCTATGTCAAAAAATTCTTGAGTCTTACCACTACGAGCTCTAAATTTAGATGCAACTTTATCAATCCATCTATCCAATTCTGAGTTAGCTGTGTCTAATCCTTTATTCCTGTTTGTTATTTTTTTAATAACTTTACCTGTGCCACCAAGGATACCTGTAAATAATGCACCTTCTGTACCAAATTTAATTCTATTTAATATTTCTCTTGTTGCATCTGGGTCCGTGTCGCTTCTATCTATTTGAGTTGGACCACCAATAAGATCTCCAAACGTACCAATTTTTTCTGCATCACCAACAAATACTCCTTCTGCTACACCGCCACCTAATGCACCGGCAACAAACTGTCTACCTTTTCCTAGTGTAGTAAGTTCTAATGCTTCATCTGCTGCTTTCTGTAAATTTTTATTTCCTAATCTAACGTATTTATTATTTTTACCTGCGAGCATGGCAGCTTTAGAAAGACCTGCTGCACTTTTAAATGCAAGACCACCAGGTATACCTATGTTTACTAACGCCTCTGTAATTTTACCGGCAGCTGTTGCTTCTGCTTTCTCATCAAATTCTGTAAGATCATCAAAAAATTTTTCTACTTCTGCAGCTTTACCGCTGTTGACTCCAAGGTCCATGAGACTTGCACCTAAAGAAAAGAAACCTTTTGGTATAGCAATTAAACCTGATGCGATACCTGACAACATAGACTCAAATGTGCCTACTTTATTATTTCTCTCCTCTGTAAAGAATTGTGAATAATCGTAACGAGATGCCATCTATTACCTCGTTATATCAAATACTTTATTATCCTTGACTGTAACTAAATATTCTCCAACCGTATAATCACCATCAGCAATACCATCTTTTTGGTTTGCAAGTAGACCGTTAGTGTAAGATATTACAATAGTTCTTTCGTCTAACTCACCTTCTTTTTTCTTAATTTCAATTACGTCAGATATATCTGTTTTTGTGACTAAGTTACCTCTAAAATCTTCAGAAGTTAAAGAAGCTGCTCCATCTATTCCTGACTGACCTGTTCCACCAGATTTTGTCATTATGGCTTTGTTCTCTGCAAAATCAGGACCCTCTAATGCTTTCATTTTTGTTTTAATATCCACTTCTCTAAGTCTATTAAGAATTTCATTAGACGGATCAGACGCTTTAATATCTTTTTCGATCTCACCTTTAAGTATAAGTGTATCAATTGCATCTTTAGTTTGTTTAGGTTTATCAAACTGTTTGCTAGTTGCTTGAATAATTTCATTAATTAATCTACCAGATTTAAGATCACCTTTGAAATCACCAGAGTCACTAACAGCTTGACTAGCTGCAATTAAAGAATTGTAAGCAGCATCTTTGTTCATACTTTTAATATCCATGATGTCTCTGTATCTTTTTATTTTATCTGCTTTAGTTTCTGTTTTAGTATCTACAACTCCAGGAACTTTAGATTTTTTTTCTGTTTCAGAAGTTCCTAATTCTTTTGTAGTTTTTCCTGATGGTGCATCTATGTTTTCAAGTACCTCTTTATCGACATCGCCAAAAATACTTGGTCCTGGTATTATTGCATCTACATATCCTTTAGCTAATCCCGGAATAGCACTAAGAGTTCCTTTTGCAGCACTATAACCTAAAGCACCAGCTTGTGGTAAAAGTGATGCTGTTGTAATTGGGTTTTGTCCTAAAAAAGAACCAACTCTAAAACCTGCTCCTTCTCCAGCTTTACCACCTGAAATTTTTAAACCACCTTTTGGTGTGAATATATCTTTTATTCTACCAAATGTACCTAGTTTTTGCGACATAGGTGTATAAGCTCTAGCCGCTCTGAAGCCTCTATAAGCTGCAGGTAAAAATCTCATTGCTGCCGCACCTATACCTACTAATGGAACAAAATGTTGTTCTCTACCACTCGCATCTTTAAATTGTTTTGGATGTTCACCAGCCAACAACATTCTACCACCATTCTTTTTTGGTTCTCGAATACCATCCATGACACCCTCTTTGATAGGGCCTCCGTATCTAAACATTGGTCTATTTAATGGTCTCATAATTAATTACCCAAATATTTTTCCGTACAATCCACCAATACCTAAAGCTGTGCTAAGTGCCGTTTGGAATGGACTTGTAGCCTGAGGCTCTGCATATTGTCCACCTGATACACCACCAGCTAAACCAGTCAATACATTACCATATTGTGAAAGTCTTCCGTATGGTTCATATGCCCCAGTCTGTGCTGCTTGTTGATCAGCAGTTAAGAAAGCTTGTTCTTGACCTTGTCTCATTGCACCAAGAGAACCTAGTGCAGAAATATCTTGACCCATAGCTGATCTACCAAAATCAGATAAACCAAATTGTTGATTCATTTGATTACCAAATGCACCAGCTAATCCTTGTTGTGCTGCTGATATAGCACCTTGGTTTTGAAAATTTTGTTGTGCTGCTTGACCTGCTTGATTAAATCCTTGTTGTAATAGTGATGCCTGTAATGCTGCTCTGTCTGCTAATCTATCTGATTGAAACTGACCTAGTTGTGCACCCTCTCTACCACCACCAAAATTACCAGACGCAACCGCTGCATCTTTAATGGCTTGTTCTCCTGCTCGACCTTGTTTGTCATACTCTGTTAAAGTTGCATCAATAACTTGTGTTTGATACGGAGACATAAAAGGTTGATAGGCCTGTGGTCCAGTTAATGCACTTAGTCCACCAATAGTTTGTGCTGATTGTCCCAGAGCCCCGGCTCCTTGTGCCTGTGCAGTTTGTGCTGCTTGTAAAAATGGTTGATAAGAACCTACACCTTGTCGTGCAAGATTAATTGCTTGTGTTTGTAAAGGATCTTCGCCCGCTACAAATTGTCTACCAGTAAAAGTACCTGTGTTTATTGGAGCGGAATATGTGGCTTTCGCCTGTTCAGCGTAATCTTTTACTGCCGGTTCTAAAAATTCTGCTATTGCCATTATACTATCCTCGACTGTAACATTTGTTGTTGATCATACATTGCTTGTGCTCCTTCTAAACCTTGTGACTCTTCAGAAATCTCACCGCCCTGTTCTAAGTTGTTCATTAAATTCTCCATAACTTCAGCGCCTTTATCTATATCGCCGCCTCCTGCATTTCTAACAGCATCTGCTGTAAATACAAACTCATTTTTTGATAATCTTGCAGGCACGTCGTCAGCTCTTTCTTTTCTACCAAGCTCTACAAAACCACCTGTATTTCTATAATCTTTTTCTTTGCCACCCATATCAAGTAAAGGCATTACTTCTTCTGCAACTTCAGTCTCCATAATCCCGCCCTCTTGTTTACCAATTCTACCACCATTAGCGTTCATGTTTAATACACTTAACATACTAGTTATAGTTTTAGGATCTTGTTCAGTTATGGTAGAAATTTCTTCTACTCCTGCTCCTCTATTATTCATGTCTATAATCATAGAAAGTGTTTTCTCATCCATGTCTGGAAACATATCCTGTATCATAAATTTATTTTTTTCTGCTTGGCTATCTCCTAACATAGTTTTAGTTTCTCCAGAAAATATTTGTCCAACTGCGCTAGGAAGAGATTTTATTACGTCCAGAATTCCAATATCAGATTCACCTTTATAACCAGGTCTTGAACCATCATTACTTGGACTTACTAGTTGTCCGCCAGCGTAACCTATTCTACCACCATCAGCTGCCATCATAACTGGTTGTGGTTGTTCCATGCCTGCACCTTCTGGTGCAGCTTCTTGCATTACTGCTTTTACAAATTGTTCAAAAGATAATGTGCCGCCTTTGTTTTTGTATTTTACATATTCCATCATAAGCATTTGTTCTGCTTGAGCTTGACCTGCGTCACCACCCATATTTAAAAATGTTTTAGGCATTCTTCTTGATTGACCTGCGCCTGTTCTCATGTATTCCTCTTCGTCATCTTCTTCTTCAACCATCATACCGTTAGCATAACCTGCACGACCACCGTCAGCAGCATAAAAATTTTGCATTACATATTTTTTTTGTGGCATAAAATCTAAACCAGCACCTGCATCACCTGCACCGCTGTAATAATTTTTTGCTCTTTGTGTTTGAAATGCTGGGTCCATAACATCTACAACTTCTTCTTCCTCGTCATCACCACCACCCATTAAGAATGGAGCTGCAAGTGAGGCTGCACCAGCACCTAAAAATAATTTTTTTCCTAAAGATAGATTATTAAACTTGTTTAATAAATTTCCTGCTTTAAATTGACCAGCAGGACCAAAGCTACCTAAACCTAAATTAGCTCCAAGATTAGCTAAACTAAATCCACCTGCTTTTGCTTTTAAGAAAGGTAAAGATTTACCAAACATGGTACCACCACCTCCAAGATAACCAAGACCACCAATCAATGCCATCTTACCTATAGGACTTTTAACAATTTTTTTTACAGCACGACCAGCTTTCTTTACAAGTTTACCTAAGAAATAACCTTGTCTAGGATCTTGTAAGGAACCTATTCCTGATTGTATTTGTTGGGGTTCTTGCATTCTAGATATTGCCATAATTTTACCTTAATTCCTATGTTTACTTGGTTTTACCCAATAAATCAAGAGAAGGCATGATAACTGTCACGTCTCTTTGCACGTCTTCTTCAGGTATATTAGCAGCTTTTAGAGCCTCTTCGGTCTCATAAACTTCACCTGTTTTCTTGTTCTTAATTGTTGTTATTATTTTTTCTGGTGTTAACATTTGTATTTCACTCATTAGTCTAGTTTCTCCTTTTTAATATTTAAATAACTTATTGCTACATCAAATGAATCTGTATTACTTGATTGCACTGTAAAAGTTTTACCGCCTTCTACTATTAAAGGTTGGGTTAATAATTCTTTTGTTTGATTTGCTGTAAGGGCTACAGATTTAATAGCTGTAATACTATTGTTTGTAACTGTTACTGTAGGTGTGCCAGCAGATGTAACAAGAAGAGATTTTATAATATACGTTTCATTAACTGTTGGGTTACCTGATCCTAGTGGTGTAAGTGCACCACCTGTTGTACTGTTATCTATACCTACAAATTTATATTGGTTTACTACTGCCATTATTCTAAAAAGAAACTTTTAGCTTCTATCTCCTGTTTTACTTCTTCTTGAAACGTTGTGTTTAATTTTGTAATTACTGAGTCAAGATCCCTAACCAAAGACTGTATATTTCTTTGGTTGTATTCTGGTTCTGCTCTAGTTAATGATTCTACTATTTTAGCCATTATAAAATACTTGCTAGTCCTCCATTTTTAAAATTTACTCTACCACCATAAAAGTATCTTCCTCTTCGCGATTCTCTGGTGTCATCTTGACTAGTGTACTGAGGTGCAGGAGAAGGTTTACTATATGGACCGTAGTTTTTACCACTGTTATCTATGTTAGCAAAATTTCCCCCAGGATCTCCTGTGTTTCCTCCAGGAGTTCCGGCATATCCCCCGCTTGTGTCTTTTACATCTGTGGTTTTTGCTGCTGTCGTTGTTGCCGCTGCTGCTTTTTCTTCTTTTTTTCTTTTCTCGTATGTATCTTTTTTATCTTTTCTCATTTTATAAATTAGGTCTGTTTTTTTACGTGCTCCTAAAATCTCTGCCTCTGCTTCATCTAATAAACCCAACCTTTCTTCTAACACCGTAGTATCTAAACCTTTTGCTTTTTTATCTGCAATAGTTTTTTCTATTGTACTTCTTCGTTTATCAAATGTACCTGCATCTATTTTATTAAGATTGTATCCTGCCATAATACCGCCAGCAGTATTATAATCATCAGTAACAATTCTACCTATGTCATCTGTAAATATACCTGCACCTCTTGCTTCATTTTCCATGATAGCTCTTTCATTAATTGGCATTTTTCTTTTTAAAAATTCTAGACCTACTCCTAATATTCCAGGAATCTGAACCCCTTTTTCATTTACTCCGTAATACTTTTCAAATAGCGGGTGTGCCATAAATTTTTGTGCTTCTTCCATTGAAGAATAGTTAGGGTCATATGGGTTAACGTATTGTCCTTCGGTTGCATACCGCATTTTTGCATCATCTATAAAACTATCAGCACTTTTTAAAAGAGATGCTCTTTGTCCAGGACTAAAATCTTTTATATCTAAAACACTATTACCTAACCTCATTACTCCAGGTCCTGTGCCTGACTCATAAGTACGAACTAAATTAGCCGTGTTTTGAGCTTTAATAAGCGATGGATCAAAAGTAGATCGTGGATTAAATGTTTTAGAATATATTTCAGCAGCCTGTCTACTTGGAAATACATTGTAGTCTTGTCTGATTGTGCTCATGTCTACATTGTATGGATTAAAAGCACCTCCTCCGCCGCCGCTGTTTGTAAAAGCATCTGTGCTTACAATACCTTTATCAACTACTGTTTCCTGATTCTCGGGTAACTCAAAAGGATTTTGTAAATACTTTTGTTGAGGGATATATTTAAAACCTGCGTCTCGTATCTCTTGATCTGTAGCCATTATCTCATTCCTCCCGGTGCAATGTCTAATCTAAATGTACCAAGTTTCCAATCTTGACCAGAACTTGTGTTAGCTACTTTTAATGCAATTGATCTAGCTCTAAGTCTAGTGCTTTTAAAAGTCGTAGATGTAGTAGTCGTAAAATTTGTAGTTGTCGGAGTGCTGTTTGGGTAGTCTCGAGTTGTAAAACTAACTTGAGTGTCGCCAGTTTGATCTATAAAATCTGGAATAAATCTAGTAATTCTCATAATGTATTCCCCGTCTCCTCTTAGGTCCGGTGTCCCTACTACTTGTCCTGTGCTACTTCTTCTTTGTGTTATGTCAAAATCACCAGAAACAATGTTGGCAGTAACTGCTGTAATTACACCACCTGCATTTTCCTGATCTGTCCCTGTTTCGTGTTGATAGTATATACTACTTCCATCTGTGTTTCCAGTAACATCGTAAGAGCTGTTGTCACTAGGATCATAAAGTGTAGCGTGTGGTTTATCATATACAGCAGAATCTACCCAAGCAGATCTATTTAAAGTCCCTGTTGTCCAAATAGGACGTTCTTTTGTTGAATCTAAATAATTATATGTAACTACCCTATTAACAGTTGTTGCAGTTCCTGCACAATAAAACCAATTAATTTCTCCAAAAAGGTTATTAACACCTGCATTAATTAAATCTCTAGGAACTGAGTTAAGATTATCATAAACAAAATCTTCAACTAAACAGGTCATAGATTTTAATTGACCATCATAAGTAAAAAAACCATTTTCCGACATCCAGTAAGCAGAACCATCAACTTCAACAGCTGCGTTCTTTCCAATTAAACCACAGTTAGTGCCGGCTTGAGCAAAAGCAAATGTAAATGGTGATCCAACAAACTGCATTAAAAACAATGAAGTGTCGCTCCAAACATATATAGAATCTCTACCTTTAACAGCAGACATAATTTTAGATCCCGCAGCTAATCTTTGTGAACCCGCAGTATTTTCAGCTGTAATAGTATATTCGTTAATATTTTCTTGGTCAGAAAATCTAATAAACATATCATCTTGTGTGCTTTTATCACCAATAGTTGTTTCTGTTCCAAAGAACACTAAGTGTCTATCGGGTGTAGATACCAATACATGACGTGAAGCGGTTGGTGCTCCTGATATAATAGTCGCTCTTGTGGTTACTGCATTTGTAGCTGCTGCATCCCATTCAAAACATTCGCCATTATATATAAGTGCAATTAATTTTGTACCAAAATTATCAAAAACCCATAAACCCGGACTTATTGTAAACTGTGAAGTTGATGAAGATTCTCCCCATGGAGTAAAGTCTGTAATGTTTGTTACTGTATCTCCTCCACTATGTGATGTTTTTGTTGTGCCATTAATTTCTCTTGCACCCCCACTTAAAATATTAGTTGACGTATTATTGGCTGCAAAACTTATATCTTCCGATCCAATTCTAATTTCTCCAGTAGTAGGAAAAGCTGCAGAACTGGTCAAAGGAATATTAGTTACCGTATCATTAATACCAGAAGCTAGTGTCGTTGTTGCTGCTCCACTTACGGTACCACCGTACAAACCTGTTCCCCAACCAAAACCTGATTCTTGTTGAGAAGGCCCTACACGATAATAGTATAAAACTTTTGTTGTACCAGCGTTTGTTAAAGCTGATCCTGATTCAACAGAGGCCATAGTTATGTTAAAAGTAGTGGCACTTAAAACAGAAGTTACCATAAATTTGTTGCCTTCGAAGGTAGCATTAGTAAAAGTAGATCCAGATAAACCAGAAACATCTTCAAACATGACTATGTCATCATCAAATAAATTTGCGGTAGATGAGACTGTTACTGTAACCGTTGCTGAAGAAGATGTACTTGTAAAATTAGCACCAGTAATTGTAGCTCTTATAGGATGAATATCGTAAAATACTCCCTCTTGATAAACATAAAGAATTCTATTAGTCCCTATTGCAGAATATTTTAACCCTATTTTGTCGTCCCAGTTATGAATAGCTCTCGCAGCACCTGTTAATTTATCAGACCCTAATTGATCCCAACCTCCAATTTTTTCAGGAGTGCCGTATCTAAAACGTACATTATCACCATCAAACCATTGACCTTCGGCCCCGGTCTCTGTGACTTGTTTGTTGAATCCTGGTAGAAATCCTAATTTTTGTAACATAAAAAAACCTTTGATATAACACATTTATATTATATAGTAAATATATAGAGAATGAAAGCCACTAATATAAAAGATTTTTTAATAGTAAAAGACAACTTTTTTGAGGAAAAAGTTTATAATCAAATACTTTATGATATTTCAAGATTAAA
>Ga0208666_1001169_pt1 | contig 11898 bp, 8 predicted proteins | sample 5B_taG_FD_184078 | JGI IMG/M metagenome (GOLD analysis project Ga0208666, IMG submission 184078) | Marine viral communities from the Subarctic Pacific Ocean - 5B_ETSP_OMZ_AT15132_CsCl metaG (SPAdes) (version 2) | ecosystem: Environmental > Aquatic > Marine > Oceanic | place: Pacific Ocean...
AAGGAACTGTTATTAATCCTTCTGCAACATCCACCACGACCCAAACAATTAATGGAGTTAATTACAACTGGACAAGTCCACAAATGGAGACGATTCCACAATGGCAAATAGTCAACGAGGCCGCCCCCTTCAGTCTTATCGAACATGTAACTTCTCCCGGTCTGGAGTCAATTGTAAACGTATCTCGCACTGTAGAAACAACGCAACAGAGCGAGTCAATAAGCATTTTCGGGCCTTAGCAATTGTATTATTAATAGGGAGTCAAACTCCTGTTATAGCAAATACAACGGTGGCTTCACCGAGTAGCAATTCCTCTGGGGTCGTTAACAACAATGCTACGCAAATAATCCCATCATCGGGTGTAACAAATAGATTTTCTCAAGGCATCCAATGTGTTAGTCCTAATGTTAGTTTATCTCCTTATGTTGTAAATTCTCATAGCTTCGCAAGACCTAAATCGACTGTTACGAGAACGCCTATCTATGACGATGATACGGGAGAGATAAAGTATTACTCAGAGATACCAAGATTTGAGAAGGACAATTACGCATTAAATTGGGGTGCATCCCTGCAATTTAATATCCCATTTGGACGGGGGGTGGATCTTTGCCACCAATCTGTCAGAACGAATTTAAAAAACCAAGAGTTGCTATACAAGAAGACTACTCTTGAAGTATCGCTTCACCGTCTCAAAATATGCGCCGAACAATATAAGTTGGGCGTTCGTTTCACTCCGGGCAGTGCATCAGCAGTGACTTGTGAAGATATAGAGCTTTATCCAGTTCCGGGTGTTATTGAACCTCATACTCATAAAATTACTTTCGAGACTCCCTCTGCTGCTTCTGCCTCTCAGCAAGAGAAAGAACCTTAGTCTTTTTACCAATTAGTTTTTTAGCTCTATTAATTAACTGTTTAAATGCTGGCTTGAGAATCCTATTGAGGATGGTTGGTGTAAGAGCAGCAGCACTGGTAGCTACGACTGTGATTCCAAAGGTAGTACTGACGGTTGTGAGTTTGGGTATGTACTTATCTACGAATGTTGTTGGCTCATAGATCTCTATACATTTCTTATCGACAATTTTATGACCGATTACTTTCTCCCTAGATTCAGAATTTCTTATATCGCCTACCCGTAAATTAGTTGGCCCCGGACATTCAATAGGAATTTCTGGAATGACAGGTTTCTGTTTAGGAGACTCAGGAGTTTCTTGTTTTTTTGATGATTTTAATTTGTCTTCAACGACCTTTATATCCTTCGGGTTCCAATCCATTGGATAAAAACTAGGGATTCCAGCATTACCATCACAGGTTGTATAGACCCCATTGGGATCTGTGATTAAAAGTTGTGGTTGTAGATTCTGATCTCGATGTTGATAACTACAACCGGGTACTTCTATATCTAAATGGTTAGCTTGACGCTGAACTCTTATCGAAACATCAGGGACATAAATCTCTGGTATCTCTGGTATCTCTGGCAATTAGAACTTAGGTGGTGAAAAACTTTTATTCGGTGCAGGCATCGCTGGCCCTGACAAGTTAGGAAGCTCAATAGATCCAGTGACTTGTTCTATTAGGTTCTGTTTTAATGTGTCCTTATTATTTTGGAACCAATAGTAGCCATAAGCACCAGAGCCAAATATAGCTAGTAGTCCAACACCACTAGCTATTGCAATTCCATCAATGACTTTACGCATTTTCAACTGGTGCAGGAACTACTTCCTCAAACTGTGTTCCATCTGGTGTTGCTTTAACAGCATTTTCTTCACCAGTTAAAACTGCATAACGCTCTTTAAGTTGAACTTGTGCAGATTGAGCAGCATTAAATTGAGTCTCTACTTGCTTCTTTTCACCAGCAAGTTTAGTAAGCTTTTCTTCTTTAGAAATTGACATTTCAAGTCGTGGTTGTTGTTAATTAATAGCTGTAGTTTTAAGACGTGCTAACGGTCTATGACTAAACATGATAAAAGCCAGAAAAACCCATAAAAGTATCATTTCCTAGTTGACTCCAAATAAGATTTTGGGCGTTAGTATTATCTCCATTTTCTTTGAAATTTATACCACTACTATTGGCAAATATCCCTAGACTATAATGACTGCTATCGAGGTTTATCCAGCGACTATCTCCAAGATATAAATATCCAACACCAGCGGGCGTGAAAGGAAGACCACCAAATACTACATTGTCAGTGCCAGTATTACTATGACTACTCCATGCAACAAAACCTTTAATATGAACCAGTCTTCCTATCTTTGTATATTCACCACTAGTATTTCCACTACTTACTGTTCCAACGGTAGGAGTCCAAGTGCCCTCTTCATAATCGTCGAGGAGTTCACTTGTCATTCCTCCAGCATCAGAAGTAGTAGCAAAGTTAATACCTTTAGTATCTGCTAAGTTTATATTTCCAGTTAATGTATAATCTCCACCTCTGTCCCATGTATGGGTCGAGTCAATAGTAGCTGTACTTGTTTGAGAAGTCTGTAATATCATCCGTCCCATACGTCCATCTAGAAGCACACCAACAGAACGCTTAGCATCATTTGTTTTTGCGTGTGATCCACTTTGATTTGCTGTGGAGTTAACTCCTATACTCCAATAGTCACCTTCAGCATCCCCCCAATTATTAATTGAAAAATCATCGCCTGATGAATTACCCGATCCAGAGAGCGATACCTTTGACCAAGCTGTATTACCACCTGCACTGACACTTACATTTCCATTAACATTTAAAGTTGCACCACCAGAGTCAACATTACCTACTCCTAAATTATTTACGAATTTAGCGTTTCCATCAGATGAGATGCGAAATCTTTCGTTTCCGTTTGCATGTAATCTTAAAGAATCACCATCATGAGAATATTCAACAGCACCAGCAAATTCGCCAGTACCAGTAGTTGCATCACTAAAGTAGATATTACCTGTATTTGTATCTCCTGAACGAATAGTAATTCCAGTAGTTCCTGTTGTTGCAATTGTTAAATCATCTGCATTAGCAGCACCCTCAGTAGTGGTATTTATAAGTAATTTACTACCATCAAAGGTAAGATTTGCCTCACCTTGAATAGCGTTTGCACTTGTAACGGTTGTAATTTGGTTATTGGTTGAGCCTGTTAAGACTGCTGGAGTAGACGCTAATTTACTTAAGGCTATAGCTGCTGAAGCATTTATATCTGCATTGACAAGATCTAATGATGCCAGCTTTGATTTGGCAATTGCAGCATCGCTTTTAATATCGGCATTAACTATAGAATCGTCTTTAATGCCGCTTGAGTTGATTGTAGATAATGCCATTGATAATTAAGGAGTTGTAGATTTGTTAGCGACTAAGAAAGCGGTGTAGTCGGCTTTAACTGTTCCGACTCCCCAAGCACTTTCCGCAATTGCTTTTACATCAGCGTCCTCAGAACTCAAATCAGTTTCAACCAAGGTGTCTTTATCTGCACCATCGCCACCTTTAAGTGTTCCGGGTACTAATACTTTTCTACTGAAACTACGGGTAAGTTCTTTACCATCTTCTTTGATGATACTGGCGCACCTCACTTGTATGTTCCATTTGTTGACGACTTCTATTTTGTCGTTCTCTTGTGTTTTTGTAATTGCCATTTTTAAGGAAGCTCTCCGAGCTAAATAGGTTTAAATGGTGCGTAGTTTATAGACGTGCTAACGGTCTATACTTATGAAACGTAGAAAGAAAAAGCACCTGTAATATTCACTGTTCCACTAGAACATAATTGCGCTCCCGTTAAATAACTTGTACTTGTTGTTCCTTTAACACCTTGCCATATTGAACCTGCACTTCTAAACCGTGCCGTTGTATCAGTTATTCCTGCATTATGACCACCATTTACTACAACCCAAGTTGATCTTTGACCATTATCATTTGAATCAGCAGAAGAAAATGGTAATCCATTGAGGTCTATTGTATTTGATTCGTCTATCCCAGTAGCATCAATGACAACAGTACAAAAAACTTGTCTACCAATTTTTGTATATCTACCAAATTGAGTTTGGTAAGTCACGCTATCTAATCCTCCAAAAGAAGGAGTCCATGAACCCTCTTCATACGAGTCCAACGTCTCACTTGACATGCCTGACGCATGAGAGTTAGCACTGAAGTCAATACCTTTACCAGCAGTTCCTATTACTAGATTGCCGTCATTTATTGATACGTGTCCATTATGAGATATACGCATTCTTTCTACAGGATTACAAGCCCCATCATCAGATGTACTAAATGATAATTCTCCAGGTGAATCGTTGTTTCCAGGTGTACCATCTATTTGAGATCTTATCGAAGCAGTATTGCAATAATTACCTGCACCATCTTTAACACTAAAAGTTAGTACACCTGCTCCAGCATTATCTTGATAGGTTGCATTACTATTAAGAAAAAGAATTGGATAGTCATCTGTACAAGTAATTGACGTACTACCTAATCCACTAGACCAAGGACTTGAAAATTGAACGTGTGGGTTTCTAGCACTTGTATTACTTCTTGAGGCTTCGGAACTAGTAACACCTTTTAAGAATCTTCCACTCGAATCAAAGATATGAGTATGAGAATTACCAGAGCCAGGGTCATCGATTCTCAATATCTGCCTTCCGTTTCCGTCAGATAGAGATAAGTTTCCATTAGAAGCAGAGATCCTTCCTCCAGTTCCATCACCATTTACAAATAAGGTACTGCCATCAAAGGTAAGATTTGCCTCACCGTTTAGACCGCCTGATCCATCTCCTGTAACGACTCTATTGTTTGCGTCATTAGCAAAGGCACGTTGAGTATTGGTATCAGTAGGGACTACCCACTCCATACCATTAGAGGTATAAGCAAGGAATTTATCAGTACCAGACGGGGCTGCATGTATATCTAATTTGGCTTCTGTAATCGAATCATCTGCAAGTTTGCTTCCTGCGATATTGGCAGAGGCATTAATTTTTTCATTCGTTACTGATCCATTTTGAAGGATAGCCGTTGAGACTGTGTTGTTACTTGGAGTTCCAATGTTGACCGTTGATCCAATAACAACTGCGAAGTAGGTATCCGTACTAGTTGGTGCAGCACCAAGTTTGACTGTGCTTCCACTTAATGCAAACCCTTCTGACGGTGTGGAACTACCTGCGTTTGGCTTCTGTATTACACCATTAATACTTAAAAGAATTTGCTCTGCGTTAGTTGGTGCATTAGTAATCGTGAAATCTTGAAGGCTGCCATTAAATGCAGGACTTAAGGTTGATATATAGAAATTACCAATGGACTGTGCTTCTTCCCATGCAGTATTAGTTGCGTTATAAACTAATAGTTTTGATGTAGACGTATTAAAGAATAAATCTCCAGCGTCTAATGCACTAGAAGGATTAGAACTCCCTACTCTATATCTTGCATTAAAATCATTAATATCATCTGATAACTGTTTAATATCATCTTCTTTTCCAAGAATCTTATGGTAGTTATAAGTCTGACTAGAGCCAGTAGAGCTGACCATTAAGCCAACACCAGCAACCAAGGTTTCCCCTTGAAGACTGGAAGGGAATCCATTAATAGTTATCGTTGCACCACCAACTGTCCTGCCTGTTGTACTAACTCCTGATCCATTAATAACAACACCACCTGCGTCACTAATCGAAATAACTACACCAGAGGCAGGTTGTGTATTAGGGAAAGCAACTTCTGTCGCTACAACTTCAAGACCACCTAAAGGCGAAATCTGTGCAGCGACATAATCAACAACGGCTCCAGACGTAGGGAATGAAGCATCACTATCAGAGATTGTTGTCTGCTTTGTTAATCCATCAACTTGGTTTAGATCTGCAATATCTGAAGTTAAGTTCGTACCAGCAGCCAGCTTTGAAGCTGTAGCTGAAGTCATCCCTGAGAGCGTTGTCAGTTCAGAATCAAGTGGTTGCTTATTATTGATCTGACTCTGAATATCAGAAGTGACATTCGTTGTGTAATTAATCTCTGTAGAAGTTGCAGAAATTGCATCAACTAAAGTTTTATTCGCATCAGTGAACGCATTGGTATTGCTATTGCTTTCATAAGACGACTTGATTTCACTAGCGGATTGATCGGCGGTTGCGCTGGTTTCAATTCCAGAGAGCTTTGTTTTCTCTGCGTCTGTGTAAGCGTTGGTATCTGAATTAGATTCATATGAACTCTTTATTTCCGTAGCTGATTGATCAGCAGTAGCCGAAGCCTCTATTCCTTCTAATTTTGAATAATGAGCAGAAGACATGCTTCCTGCATTAGACCCAGAAGAAGCCTGTAACTTCGATCCTGATATTGCAGCACTAGCATTAACATCTCCATCAACAATTGTTCCATCTGCAATTTGGGCAGAAGCTATGCTACCAGTACGTTCTAGGTATGCTTTTGTTACTGCATCTTGTGCGTTAGTTGGATCAGTGACATTAATAACTTTATTATTTCCAGCATTTAGGCTTCCAGTCATCGGCACAGTGCCATCAGACTTGAACTGTGTACCTGTCAGTGTAGTTACATTGCTCGTTGCTGTATTACTTGCAGTTTCAGAGGCAATAGCCTTCGCTGAACTTAAATCCTGTTTGTCCTGAACTTCCTGGACAACATACAAATTCTGTAAGTCAGCATTATTTAAAGCTTCTGCAGTTAAGTTCGATCCATCTTGCCAAGTAGAAATTTGAGAGCTATCAGGCGTTTGCCTCTCAATCATTAACTTGGTTCCATTCGGCAAATTATATGGCTGTCCTGTTGTTGTTCCTGAATTAAGTGTTGAACCTATTAATTGAATACTTTTATCAGCAGTCCAGTTATAATCAGTTCCTGAAACAAGCGTAGAGGCTTGAGTGTTTGCAAGTATATCTCGCGTATAAAAGAGCTTTACATGGTCTTTAAGAATGTAGTTAAAAGTGAAGGTGTAAGTATGAGTACTACCGTTACCTGTCTTTTCTTCAAATGAAAATGCCATTACATCTCTGGAGAACTACAAGGCCGTAGCCCCTATTCTGCCTTGAATCGTGATTTTCTGCTAGTAAAAAGCACTTTCCGCAATAGCAAGTTTCTTTTGTGCTTCATCTATTGATTGAGATTCGACCAGTGCATTCAACCTATCTCTATAGTCTTTAGCGTGATCATGATCAGAAGTAAGAACTTTTCTCTTGGCTTTAGCTACATAAAAATCTTTTAATACTTTCAAAATTGTTGGCCCAGGAAGACCCCGAATCTCTTCACGAGTTAGATCTTTATTGTTAATAGAAAGAGCACCTTCATTATCTGTTTCTAATTTTTGCCAAGCAGGACTTTCAATCACATAATTCATTGCTTCTCTTACTGTCCGACCTTCTACTGCCTCATCAAGAATTTCAATAATATTAAGTGTTTCTGTTTTAGTAAGAACATCAATTCCATCAAGAGATTTGCCAGTGAAATTTAAGAATTTAGCTGGAAAACCTAATTTGCTAGTACCAGAAATTTTTGCATCAATATCAACTGAATAGGTATCTCCTTTAATATGACCAATCTGATAATTTAATTCCTTCGTTAAATCAACTGTAATAGGAATATCCCCAATCCTTTGATTTGTTATTTCCTGTGGTACTTCTAATAGACCAAGTTGATCGAGAGTCTTTTCAACCTTATAAGTACCATCTCCGTTACCCCAAAGACCAGGCTGACCAATTAACCATTGTCCTACATGTCCATCAGGTCTAGCAATATCACGACCTAACCAAGTGTGTTCTTTCTTCGGTACTCCCAACGCTGCAGCACTTAAAGGAGAAACTGAATAAGCAACATTCTTTAACCAGTTCTCTAATTTGCTAACGGGATGATCTAAATCTTGAGGATTCCAAACTTGATCTTCTAATTTTCTTGTCATAGGTGTCTTATTACCAGTTGGCTTATACAGATCACTACGACTTGTTCCCGTCATTCCTTCTACTGTTCTTCCTATACCAGAGAATTGTCCTCCAATTGGATTTTGAGCTGCTGCTAAATAACCAAAGGTACGACCAATAGAACTTGGACTTGGGTTAGCCAACGCATCACTTAGCATCTGAAATTGTTTAAACCCAGGCATCCTCATTAAATGACCTGTTCCAACAATTAAAACGCCTTCCCAAACTCTTTGAGTATCATATTGATTTGCATTTGCATTCTGAATTGCAGTCTTTAAATCTTCCATTAAAAACAAAGTATTTAAGACAGGAACACCACCCATATTCCAAGGGATACCAAAAACACTATTTGGAACTTTCCCTTCATTCCTTAATCTTTCTCTCCATTCTTTGTATTCAGGACTACCTGGAGCAGGGCCATTGCCAACAATATTTCCTGACATTGATAAGGTTGTCCACATTGCTGTTAGCGAAGCCCAAGTCAACGCAGCCGATTGAGCATTGGCAACCATCTTTGTCGTCAGCGTTCCGTTGAATCCGTGATAAACAGCGTTTACAAGTTTGCCAGTCATAAAAACTGGATTACCTAAAGCAATGTCATAAACCGTTTGAGCAGAAGCACTTCTCCAAACAGGAACAAGTGCATCTCCATAAGCAGAAGAACGAACTTGTCTCATTATGTCCTCTACTCCTTCTCCAATATTTGTTCTTACCTCATACGGTCCAATCTCAAAATTCGGGCCTTCTAATTTATTTTGCATCCGCATTGCGAATGATTTTTTATACGCTGCAATTTGCTCTGGTTGAGCTAAGACAGGAGCACCAACTCTATCCATTGAGATCGCTGCTGCAATCTCGTCATTACTAACTTCATCTGTTAAACCATATTGCTTTCGATAATCAACAATATTTTGCTTACTTGGTTTAGCTTGATATAACTGTTCTTCCATTTTGGCTCCAGCCATATTTGCCCAATCTTCTGGTCCTAAATTTGGATATGCCCTAGCAGCTTCCAGGGAAAGATCCATGTGACGTTGAACTAAAAATGCTCTTTTACCTGCACGATGATCAACCGCCGCGAACATCTGTAAAGCAGACCAGACAGGTAAACGAACTCCTGTCTCTTTCTCGATTAAATTATTTGAATGTATCTTTGCAGCAGTAAATATTTTATCTCTCTTTTGCATTGCTCCTTTCGCAGGATTAGACCAATCAATCTTGTGATTTAAAATCTTATTTGCAATTTTGTATTGCTCATCAACAGTCATCATTCCTCTAGGACTATTTATTTTGTCAATTGCACCTGCAAAAGGAGTATCACCTTTGAAAAAGTGTTCATCAAAAATCTCTTTAAATGTTTGTCTTATTTGAGCATCAGTGTCGAAATGACTTCTTAAGTGCATTCTTCCTGAATCCCACGTTGCTTGGAAATAATTTCTTGTTGCTTCTGTTCCGTAAGGTTTAAATAAATCACCTTGTATTGCTATCTCAGGTAAATCTAAATTTCGTTGAGTGTATTTTTTAAACGGCCAATCAGTTAATTCCATTGACGTTCCATAGAACGATTTCATTCCTTCTGCCATATAAACCATTTTCTGAGATAACCAGTTGTTTTTAAATTGAGAACTGAAGGCAAAGAAAATAGAATCTTTCCAAGAAGCACGAGCTGTTCTTTCCCATACGCTTTCCCATCCATCTTCAAGAGGCATACTTGGATCAACACCATCAAGTTTGATTGCTTTCTGAATGTCTTCTAATTCATCTAATCCTTTTGGACCTTTATCTATCGCTTCAACTACTTTCGTTATCAACGATCCGTCCTTCATAAAATCATCAGTCGTTGCAGTAAGAACTTCCTCTGCCATTTCTTGTGCTTCTTCTGCTGCAACTTTCCCTGTTGTTCTATAAACACTATTAATTTCAGCAGGATTTTGTTTACCTAAGAACTGAAGATTAAGACCCATTTGGCCCCACCTTCTCTTAGCAATACTGCGAGAACGATGAGCAAAGATTGCCGTTGCCCAAGTTTTTAAAAGATCTTGTTTAGTTGATCTAGGGACACTCCCTTTTGATCTAATTTCCTCTGCTATATCTCTTATTCGTGCTCTAAGTACAACATTCATGTGATCTGCGAAAACTTGCAGCTTGGTCTGATTATTTAAAATGCCTAAAAATGGGCCAACATTTTCTGCAATTGCTGCATCTAAAGAGCCTTTCTTTAAATCAATCCCTGCATCTTTGAATCCTTTCTCTAGTAATGCTTTTAATTTATGATCCGGTGTTTTTTCTGTATAAAGATTAAAGTCTCGCTCATTATAAAATTGCCAATCACCTGTCTTTCTTTGAAGCATTGCAAGCATTTCTTTTGCATTAACCTCTCCTAAATTTCTTACTAACCCATCAATATTTTCAAACATTCCTTCTGCACCTGCAGGCTTTGATCTTTGACCCACTGCACGTTCAGCCCAAGCATCAACCCCTTCAGGATCATTACCCATTCGATACCACCATTGATCAAAATCAATCTCTAATTGATTTCCATCAACACCTCTAACTTTGAAAGTGTTAGGTTTTTTATTCTCGATAGAAGATAGTTTTTTAAGGAAAGTTCTTGATGAATCAAGCTTCTCGATTTCACCGTGAAGCTTTTGAATTTCCTGGAAAGTGTCGTCGCAATTGGACATGGTTAGCAACCTCCTTGTTGGGCTTGAGTTTTTAAATCGTCAATTCGTTTTTTCTTTTTCGCTATCGCATCATCTACGAAATTCAAGAATCCTTCGTTATCTGATTTCCACCTTTCGAGAACATTAGCCCTTGCAACTAAATCATCAGTTCTAGCTTTAAATGCTTCAAATTCAGAAACATCTTTCTGATATAACTCATTAACTCTTTTTAGTGCTTTGGGATCACCTTGAGCAATTTCCAACTGATCTATTCTCTTATTAATCTTATCAACAAATCTTGCAGATTCCATCTCAGCATAAATAACATTTACTGCACTATTAAACTTTCTTTTCTTTGCTATTAATCCAGAGAATGCCTCCTCATAAATACTATCTACTGTCTTAAATCCTCTACCTTTTGCATAATTACCAAACGCTCTAACGACTTCAAATATTCGATCCCATACCTTTGCAATCGTGGTCAAAGTATTATGAAACTTACCTAATTGCCATGAATTACCATCAGGTCTAGGAAAATTAGCATCTAACCATGTTCCTATTTTATTTGTAACAGCAAACTCAAAAGGGTCCATTCCACTTAATCTCAACATTGAAACTTCCTGGAAACCTACTGTCATCTTTTCTATTGTCGCTGTTGCTTTCTGATTGAACTCTGTTTTGACATTTGGGTTTAATTGACTAAACAATTTAATTCGTTTCTGACCATCAATTGTATCGAAGATCTTCATCTCTTCTAATGTCATATATCCAAACTGAATACGATGGAAAGGTTCATGCACTGCGGTTCCCATTCTCTCTTGAATCTCACTAATCTTCAATCCATTAGTTACTTCATAAATAGTTATATGGTCATTTAAAGTATCATAATGACCAGCTTCTTTACCAGCTTCAAAAGTAGCTTTACCTCCCCATTCATCAGGTGCTTCCTTAATAATCTTCACCTCATCTTTAAATTTAAATTTAACATCATCACCACCAACCCTTCTGATTAAATCTGCAAGCATCTGTTGTAAAGCCTCTCTATTTTTCATCACACGCGCCATGTGAGGATCAAAATTCATAATCCTTACTTCCTGTTTAATATTCTTTAATGGCTTAAATTCAACTGAATCATCTCCTTGTAATCTCTTTAATTCAATTTCTAAATCCCGTTTTTTAATATTTAAAGTTTCTATACCTTGATCTATCTCTTCGCTGAAACCTAAACCACGAGATAACCTTTCATTATTCATACTTTCTGCAATATTTAGATCATCATTTATATATTCAAGTTCTCTGTTTAATTCTTCTATCCTCATCTCAGCTTCTGTTTGTCTTTCCCATCCATTAAGAAGACCATGC
>Ga0208666_1001173_pt1 | contig 11887 bp, 14 predicted proteins | sample 5B_taG_FD_184078 | JGI IMG/M metagenome (GOLD analysis project Ga0208666, IMG submission 184078) | Marine viral communities from the Subarctic Pacific Ocean - 5B_ETSP_OMZ_AT15132_CsCl metaG (SPAdes) (version 2) | ecosystem: Environmental > Aquatic > Marine > Oceanic | place: Pacific Ocean...
GATTATTTGCATCTATTTAAACTCCCTGGATCCGGTTTTAAAATCTGTTAACTAAGTTAACTGATTAGCCGATCCTTTCTTTTTAGTATTGCCCCTTATGGCTAAAGGGAGCACTGTAATTTCGAGAGTTTTCCAAAACATTTTTGGCAGTCCAAAGAAGCGCAGCGGCGGGCTGATAAATAATCCAGGCTCCTTTTTTCCCTGGATTGGCGGCGGCGCCACAAAGTCAGGGGTTTCTGTTGACGAAAAGAGCGCGCTGAGGTTTTCGGCTGTTTACGCTTGCATCTCAAAAATCAGCTCAACCCTTTCAACTTTACCCTTTAAAGTGATTGAGATAAATGGCACTGAGCGCACACCGCGGCCAGATCATCCAGTCACTAGATTAATTTCAATCGCTCCGAATCCTGAACAGACAGCAGTATCTTTCTGGGAACTTTTAATCGCTAGAGCGAATCAATACGGCTGCGGTTATGCTTTAATTCATCGCCATAATGGCCAGCCGTTAGAGTTAAGGCCGGTACCAAATGACCAGGTAAAGCCAATGGCCGCCGATGGCCAGACACTTTACAAAATCAAAAATATTAAGGATCCGGTCCTGGCCTCTGATATGCTTGTAATACCGGCATTTTTAGGGCTTTCACCGATCGCGCTACACCGCGAAACAATCGCCCAGGGTCTGGCCGCTGCTGAATACATGCAAAGCTTTTACGGCCAGGGCGCCACGACTCAGGGATTTTTATCGACTGAGGCCACTTTTACAGATGAGGCCACCAGGAAAAGTAATGAGGCCTCACTCCAGGGAGCTATCACTGGACTCAGCCAGGCCTATAAGCCGCCACTATTCGGAGCCGGTGTCAAGTGGAATCCAATCAGCATAACGCCAGCCGATGCGCAGTACATTGAGACCAACAAATTTACAGCTCAGGAGATTTGCATGATCTACGGGGTGCCGCCTTTCATCATCGGCCTGGAATCAAACACGACATTTAACAATACTGAGCAGCAGCAAATCCGCTTTGTCCAGGATCTAGTCCGGCCGTGGTGTATTCGCATCGAGGCTGAGGTAAATAAAAAACTTTTCCCATCAACTGAGCTGGGGACCCTTACATCAAAGTTTAACATCAAAGGGTTAATGCGCGGGGATATGGAGGCGCGCGCCAGCTATATACATCAGATGTTATCAGATGGGGTAATGTCAATTAATGAGGCCAGGGCACTGGAGGAGCTCAACTCGATCGAGGGCGGCGATGAGCACCTGGTCCAGGTCAATCAAATGCCGCTGAAAAACATGGAGGCCTATGGCCTAAAAATCAGCGAAAAAGGGGAATAAATGGAGACATACTAGCAAAGATCAGATAAATGGAAAAGCCAGATTATATAGAGAGTATTGAGGGCGGCGAGCGCCGATTTGCAGCTGTGCCGGTGGGTGTTGAAATGCGAGTCGATAACGATGGCACAGAAAAGGCGGTAATTAATGGTATCGCCGCGAAAGTAGGATCCAGGACCGACCTGGGATATTTCGACGAAATTATCGAGGCGGGCGCTTTTGATGATTGCCTCCAGGATGATGTCCGGTGCCTATTCAATCACGATCCTAATCAGATACTGGCGCGCACCAAAGCCAATACATTGGAAATCTCAATCGATGAGGATGGCCACCTGCGCTATTCTTATGAGACTCCTGATGTAAGCTATGCTAAGGACCTGGAGGAAAATATCCGCCTGGGAAATGTTACACAGTCATCTTTTGCCTTTACCATCCAGGAGCAAAATTGGACCGAGCCACAAGGCGAGGAGAACCACCTCAGAACAATATTAAAAGTGGACCGGCTTTTTGATGTAAGCCCGGTTACTTATCCAGCATACCAGGATACCGAGGTCGGAGTCGCTAGATCCTGGAGCGATTACGAAAAGGATCTGGAGAAAAGAAATAAAGAGAATACAAACGAAACGCCACCAATCGGATTAGTGGTTAAACAATTACAGATTAACAAAAATCGTAAACAATGAAAACAAGTGCGGAATTAATGCAGTTGCGGTCATCAAAGATCACTGATCAACAGAATTTGGTGGACGTAGCAAAAAATGAAGTTAGAGAGATGAGCTCCGACGAGAACACAACTTTTGACGGCCTACAAGCTGACATCGAAAGCCTTGACACGCAAATCACGCGCGCCGAGAAATTCGAAGCGAACGCAAAGCGAAACGCGGCGCCAGTTGACATGGCTGTCCGTGAGGGTTTGAGCGACAAGGACAACAAGGATCTTGAAGGATTTTCTTTTACAAAGTTTCTCCGAGAGGCCGGAACTAAGACCCTAACCGGAGTCGAGAAAGAAATGAGCGAGCAGGCTTCTGATGAGATGCGTAACTCGGGCAAAACAATCGAGGGCGCAGGCTTGCCGGTTGACTTTGTAAAGAGAAACATGTCAGCAGGAGTGGCAGCTGAGGGCGGTAATACTATTGCAACTGAGCTGGAGACAATCATCGAGCTACTACGCCCGACACTACAAACTGAGGACCTCGGAGCTCAAGTTTTCCGTGGCCTTGTTGGTGATGTTGATTTCCCAACTCACGCGACTGGATCAAGTGCAGCCTGGGAAGGTGAGAACGATGCAAACGCTCAAAGCGATGCGACTTTCGGAAAAATCTCAATGACTCCTAACCGAGTGGGTGCGCTTTCAGTTGTTTCAAAGCAGCTACTGGCTCAGTCATCTGTTGACATTTCTTCTTTTGTTGCTAGTGATCTTGGAATGGCTACAGCTATCGCTATCGATGCGGCAGCGATTAACGGATCAGGATCATCAAACCAGCCTACTGGTATTTTGAACACTACCGGAATCGGTGACGTTGCTGGAGGTACTAACGGTTTACTCCCTACCTGGGCCAACATCGTTGAGCTAGAAAGCGACATCGCAGCGGGTAACGCGGTGGCTGAAAATCTAGCTTACTTGACTACTCCAGGAATGCGCGGCGCATTGAAAGGAGTGGCTAAGGATGCTGGCTCTGGTTTATTTGTTTGGGATGGCGCGGTCATGAATGGCTACGATGCGAGAGTGAGCTCTCAGGTGCCTAGCGATTTGACAAAGGGCACCAGCTCTGACTGTCACGCTATTCTTTTCGGTAACTGGTCCGAGCTTTTAATCGGTTACTGGGGCGCGATTGATTTGGTAGTTGATCCTTACACAGCTGCTGGCACTAGCCAGGTGAAAATTTACATTAACGAGTTTGTTGATGTAGCTGTAAGACACGCGGCATCTTTCGCAGCAATGAAAGACGGGCTTACTGCATAATCTATTGAATATATAAAACAGGGGCGGTAATTAATGCCGCCCCTATTTTAAATCTTTTGAGGGATGAGAATCAAATTTATTAAAAGTCCGACCGGCCTTTTTAAAATGGCTTACAGCTCCGGCGCTGAGGTAATCGCCTCAGCTAACGGGGTGACACCGGCGCAATGTGAGGAGCTTATAGCGGCGGGGGTGGCTATTAAAGTTGATGAGCCAAAGGCGGCGCCAGCGGTTAAAAAGCCAAAAGCAAAGAGCAAGAGCTCCAAAAAATAATTTTTAAAAATCTTAGGGTGGCAGCACTGGAGAGAGTAACAAGTCCGACAGATACAAACATCTTAAGCCTCGCGGCTTTAAAGTTGTTTTTGAGGGTGGATCATAGTGATGAGGACACTCTCCTGGCTGCCTTATGGACTGCCGCGCGGGTCATGTGCGAGAATTACACTAATGTATACTGCAATGATGCCACGGACAATTTTAAGCTGTACCTGGATGAATGGCCAGCTGACAGCATGATCAACATCGCAGCAGCTCCATTTTCAGCGGTTTCATCGGTTAAGTATTACGATGGCGATAATGTTCTACAAACATTGGCCGCCTCTGATTACAGCACTGATTTTGTATCGAAAAGAGGGCGCATAAAACTGGATGAAACGCCAAATTTAAAGGACCGCCTTAATGCGGTTGAGGTAACAATTACCTGCGGATATGATGAGGCTGCGGTCCCTAAACCGATGATCCAGGCCATGATGATGATCACGGCCAATTTATATGAGCGCCGAGGTGATGCGGTGCCACCTAATAAAATTACCCTGGGCTTTGAATTTCCAGCAGCTGTAAAGGCGCTCCTGGACACTGTAAAAGTTGGGGGCTATGGGTAAAGGTATCACAGCCATAGGAAGCCTAGACCGCCGGATCATAATCGAGCAGCCATCGACAACCACCGACGAATTTGGCCAGGAGATAGAAACCTGGAGCACATTGGCAACAGTATGGGCGGCAAAAATGATAAAGCCGCGGCTGGAGTCTATGGAGGATGATCAAAGGGTCGGCGGTGAGCGCGCGACCTGGCAAGTCCGATTTACCGACACCATCAGCAGGATGATGCGCGTAAAAGTGGGCTCTGATTATTACACCATCAAAGCCATCGAAGAAATAAAGCGCGAGAATCGCCTTAATTTAATAACCGAGCTAAAGGATAACAATCACGGATAGTGGCAAAGCCATTAATACATATGGAGCTCACCGGTGTAAAAGAAATTGACCAGGTACTGCGAGAGATGCCATCGCAGCTGACCAGGAAAGTCTTGCAATCAGCAGCCCGGAAAGCGGCAAAGCCAATGGTGGCCGATATGAAAGCGAAAGCCCCGAAGAGAACTGGCGCCCTGGTTAAGTCTATCGGAGTCAAGGCGCTAAAGTCTAGGGTCGATAATTTGCGCGCCGTGGTTGTCGCTGGAGTGCGCCGGGGTCGAAGATATAAAGCATACCACGCGCACCTCATAGAGTTTGGAACATCAGCCAGAACACCGAAAAAAAAGAAAATGCTGGCTTTCTGGAATGGCGAGCATATTGTCCGGATTGGTCGAACAGCTGGCACGCCAGCACAGCCTTTTATCAGGCCGGCTATTGATGCGCACATTGACGGGGTAAAAAGAAATTACGGGGAAAATGTAGGCAAAGCTTTGAACACCTACATGAAAAGAATCATTAAAAAACACGGCTGATTTATGTTACATGCCATCCGCGCCATATTATTAGCTGATTCTAAAGTCACTGATTTAGTGTCTACCAGGATCACAACAGGGGTAAGGCCCCAGGCCCAGGCATTGCCGGCTATTGTCCTGGAGGAGCAAAGCACCGGCACTAATGAAACTAAGAACACAACCAGCGGCCTGGATGAGGTAAGATTTACAGTAACATCATTTTCCGAAAGTTACGCCCAGGCGCTAGATATTGGAGACAAATGCCGCGAGGCCCTGGATTTATTTATCGGCCAGATTGGAACGCCGGCGGTAAATTTTGACGAGATCCGATACAATAATTCCACTGAGGAATATTTTGACACTAACGACTCTGGAATTTACCACAGGACTCTTATTCTTACAGCTTATGTAAAGTTAACAGCTGGCGGCCCTAATTACCCAGCTGGAGTAAATGAGCCGGTAACGATTCAAAATACAGATGCTACTTATAACCAATCAGCCGCAGCTGGATCGACTCACATAATTGCCGATATAACTGTAAGTAATTCAGATGACAGCTACTCGGTATCAAAGGTGGCGGCCGTTGATGTTGAGGTCCCCGATACAACTATAAAAAGAATCATGAGAGATGGGTCAACAGAGACCTATTTTACAGCTAAAAGCGCTGCGGATCACACGCTGCAAACAGCCAGAATTGAAGATGAAACCGGCACCCAGATTACAAACTATGGAGTCGGCCAGCGAATTAAGGTAATGTCCACTTTTACCTCTAGCGATGTAAGCGAGGACGGCACCAGGGTGACAATTACGCCAGCTGCTGGAGCTGCGGCCGCTGATGATAAGGTTAAAGGTGATCAATTACCATGCGGCGCGGATAGTAATTCAAACTCGTATAAATCGATGACTTTAGACGCGGATCGATTTTATGGAGCTCAATTTTCAGTAACCGGACAAATGCAGGTTACTCACATAGGCCTCCAGACCAGTGACCAGGTGGCTCATGATATTGTCGGCGGGATTTATAAATACACCTATTCATCTGACAGCTGGGCCAAAGTTGTCCAGGTCGGGCCTTTTACTAATAGTGTTAGTGGCATGCAGTCGATCGCTTTAACATCGACCGAGACACTTACGCAAGGCATATATATGATGGCAATGTTATCTGATGGCGCACAGACAACAGTAACTGGCCACTATAATCAATATTTACAGCCACTGCTGCCAGGATTTCAATCTGGCAACAACGGTAAAAGCGGCTATTTTTTATATAAATCATTGACCTATACATCAACACTCCCTGCATCTTTTGCAAGTGGTGATTTGTCTTACTGGGTTTATCCAGGGCACCAGGTCCCATCATGTTATTTGAGTATTGGCTGATGAGATTTATAAGAGCACATAAGGGCGATTTTTTACCGGGCGGCGCAGATAGTAATTCGAATTCATACAGCGGCGGCAATTTAGACGCAAATAAATTTTATGGGGTGCCATTTTTCTCGACTGACAGCCTCGATATTACACATATCGGAATACAAACACGCGGGAATGTATCGCCGGACATTGTAGGCGGGATTTATAAATACACCTATTCAACTGACAGCTGGGCCAAAGTTGTCCAGGTCGGCCCTTTTACAACCGGTGTAAGCGGTATGCAGTCGATCGCTTTAACATCGACCGAGACACTTACGCAAGGCATATATATGATGGCCATTTTAGCTGATGGCGCACAACTTAGAATAAGCGGCCATTACACTCAATATCTTCAGCCACTGCTGCCAGGATTTAACGGCGGCCAGGAGGACAAAAGCGGTTTTTATTTATACAAGTCATTGACCTATACATCAACACTCCCGGCATCTTTTGCAAGTGGTGATTTATCAATCTGGCCATATAGCGGACACTATGTCCCATCATGTTATTTAACTCAAGGTTAAAATGGACTATTACAAAATATCGAAAGACTCCTGGCAAGTTACAATGCTATTTGATAGCCAGAAAGCAGCGGAGCAAAAGGCCACCGAGCTAGGTGATGGCTACACAGTTGAGTTTGTAAAGCCTTATGTCGCGCCTACTGCTGCGGAGAGTTTGGCAGCTGATAAAGAATTTTGTGGCAACCTGGTGAACATTTTTTTAGAAGATAATCGGCTGGATGAGGTAACTCAGCAGCAAAGTGAGATCCTGATGGTAAAATTCTCAGCGCCTCTAAGCTTTGCACAAGTTGGGGCGGTTTCAAATGTCAGGGCTCACCTGGAGAACATAGAAATCGATGAGGTATTTACCCAGGCTAGGAAAGATAAATATTTAAATCTGATCGCTGCTTACCAGGATCAATTTTAATAAGGAGATATGAAAGTAAAAATTACTAAAAAAGTTAAGGACCGCCCAGGTTATAAAAAGGGCGCAATTGTGCAGGTCAGCAATGACTACGGCGCGGAATTAATCGCCGGAAAATGCGCTAAAAAAATTGGTAGTGAAGTTGAAACAACTGATGAAATTATCATGCGTGAGCATGATGAGGTAATCGAGGAAAATGACACCGAAGGCCAGGCGAATAGAGATGAACAATTATAAATTTTAAACAATGGCAACAACCGGAAAAGTAAAAGGTAATTCCATTGGCATATATGTAGGAGGCTCACTTATCGCCTGTGCTACAAATGCCAACATGGATTTAAGCTACGAGGCCATAGATGCGACTTGCAAGGATAACGATGGCCAAAAGCAAGTATTATTAGGACAGAAAGGAATGACATTCAGCTGTGATGGATTAATCCAATATGATGCAACTTATGGCGTCGAGGATCTCCAAGGTGTATTTAATGCCGGCACAGCGGTAACTGTTATGTGGTCAACTGAGGTTACTGGTGATTATCGTTACTCAGCGAGCTGCTACATGATGTCACTTTCAGAGACAGCTGGCTTAAATGAGGTGGGCACATGGTCCGCAACATTTGAGAGCGATGGCGCGATCACTTACGATCAGGCATCTTAAATATCCAACCCCTCATATATATAGGCTTTGGCGGGGTCCAATGTATCAGCATGGACCCCCGTCATTGCCACTAATTATTTATAATCATGACTGATACTAAAAATGAATTTAAAGGAGTGGGCCAGATCACACTCAACAAAAAAAAATATACCTATCACCTCAATAATAATGCGCTCCGGTTAATGTGCAAAGCCCTGGGAAAGTCTATTACTGAGATTGCTTTAATAATGCAAAATGACCCGCTAGAAGCGGTGCCTCAGTTTATTTATTCCGGCATAGTAAACCACCAGGCGCGAAAGGGTGAAAAGTTCGAAATGGATTTCGATCAATTTGCTGCCTTTTTTGGAGATGTCTGGGATAATGAGGATCAGATGGCTCAGGTAAACGATGTTATATCTAATGCCTGGAGCTTAAACGACCCAGACGAATCGGAGCAAAAGGCGGCGGTGGGATCAGTGAAGCCATAAGTTTTAAGGCTTACTACAAAAATGCTCTGGTAAATCTTGGCATTGACGAGGTTAGATTTTGGGAAATGACACCGGCTGAAACCGAGGCGGTGCACTTAAATATAATCTCTCAAAGTGAGGTGACCAGGCAAAAGGATGAGAGCGACTGGAAAAGGGCCGGATTAATAGCCGCGATCCTGACGAACATCCATAGTAAAAAAGGCTCCAGGACAGTGGCCATTGATGATTTTAATCCTTACACGGATCATAAATCTAACCAGCCAACCCAGGAGCAAATCGATAATATGTTTGCTCATTGGAAGCAATTTGAAACAAAGGAATAAATGGCCCAGTCAACGATTGCAAAACTCGGAATCTTAATAGGCGCAAACACTAAGAGCTTTGAATCAGCTCTCCAGCGCTCAAATCGTAAGCTGGCGGCCTTTGGTAAAAGTGCGACTAATGCCGGGCGCACCCTTTCGGTGGGTGTTACTGCGCCCCTGGCGGCCATGGGCACCATAGGAGTTAAGACCTTTGCAAGTTTTGAGCAGGCGATGGCTAAAGTGAACGCTGTATCGGGCGCCTCAGCCTCTCAATTTAGTGCGCTCAAAGATTTAGCCCTGGACCTGGGGGCCAGCACCCGATTTTCAGCCTCTCAAGTGGCCGAGCTCCAGCTCAATTTTAGTAAGCTAGGACTCACAGCGCCACAGATTCAGAAAGTGGCGGCGGCTACTTTAAATTTAAGCCTGGCAACCGGTGAGGATCTAGCGAGATCAGCAACTGTGGCCGCGGCTACGATGAAAGGTTTCGGTCTAGAAGCTGGAGAAATGGGTCGGATCACCGATGTGATGGCGAAATCATTTTCCAGCTCGGCCCTGGACCTGGAGAAATTTTCTACTGCGATGGCAGTCCTGGCGCCAGCTGCTAAGAATGCAGGCTTTTCAATCGAAGATACCACCGGATTGCTTTCAGTTTTAGTCGATCGCGGGGTCGATGCCAGCACCGCCGGAACAGCCCTACGAAATATTTTCCTCGATCTCTCAAAAAGCGGAATGTCCTTTGAGCAGGCGATGGCAAACATTAACGGCTCAACCAATAAAAACGCCACCGCCCTAGAATTATTCGGAAAACGTGGCGCCACTGTCGCTAATATTTTGGCTGAAAATCAAGGCGCCGCTAATGAAATGGCTGATGCGTATCGTAACTCTTTTGGTGCCGCCCAGGATATGGCCGACACTATGGATAACACTCTGGAGGGCTCCCTTAAAAAAGTCACCAGCGCCCTGGAGGCGATGTTTATCTCAGTTGGCGAAGCACTAGCGCCAGCGATCAAAGTTATGGGCGGTATTATTGCTGATGTAGCCACAAAATTCGCCGGGTTAAGTCCAAACATAAAAAGAGCTGTTGTAGTTTTTGCAGCCTTGGCCGCATCAATTGGCCCGGTACTTTTTGGAGTCGGTAAATTTGTGGCTTTACTGCCTGTATTAAAGGCCGGCTTTGCAAGTATGCTGGGCCCTGTTGGCCTGGTAATAACAGCAGTGGCCGCCCTGGGTGCAGCCTTTGTTGTTATGGCCGGAAAGGCGAGCGCTGCCGAAGCTGCACAAAACGCTATTAATGAGATCGGTGTAAAAGCGGCTAAATCTATTGCTCAGGAAAAAAGCCAGCTGGAGCAGTTAATTATCATCGCAAAAGATGAGACCAAAAGCCGCGAGGCTAGGCTGAAAGCAATCAAAAAGATTAATGAAATAAGCCCGGAATATTTAGGAAATATAAAGCTCGAAAATATTGCAACTAGAGAGGGAGTTACTGCAATTGAAGCTTACACAAAAGCCTTAGAGCGCCGCGCAAAAGTTGCCGCCGCTGAGGAGCGATTAATTGAGGTAGAAAAGGAGCTCTTAAATGTTCAACAAGAGTTTAACCAAATGAGTGGTGAGGACACCTGGCTTTCTATTGGTAATATAATTTCCTCAGTGGTTCCTGGCGTTGATTTATTTGCGACTGGTGTCTCTGATTTAGCTTATGAAACCAGATCTTTAAACGCACAAAAGCAAGCGCTTTTAGGTTTCTTATCAGAAGAAGATGCAGCCCTCCAGGATAATCAAGAGGAGCTTGATCAAACGAAAAATGCGGCCGGCGGTTTAAGGGCTGAATTAGAAGGTTTAACAGCTCTTGAACCAGCACAAATCAAAGTTGAACCAATGCCCTGGCAAAAGGCCGGATACACAGCGGAATGGTTCAAAAATGAGCTCGATAAAGTTGGCGAGCCTGAGCTCCAGGTCGGTGTATCACCTCTATTTTCTGTATTGCAGCCGGAATTTACAGCTATAGAGATGGCCTGGATGCAATTGACCGGGCGCATGGAGGCTGAATGGGGCCAAAAAATTACCGCGATCAAAGATAAAACGGCACAAATCGCCGCTGATGCTGGTCAGCTGCTTGGCGGGATCAGCGCTATTTTATCCCAGGGCCATGAGAATGCTATGGCCAACTTAGAAAACCACCACGAAAAGGAGCTTGAGGCTATAAATAACTCACGCGACTCAGAAGAAAGAAAGCAAAAGAGAATTTCTCAGCTCAATGAAGCCACAGAAAAAAAGCGGCGCGAGCTAACTATAAGGCGCGCAAAGCATGAGAAAGGTGTGGCATTAATGAACGCCGTGATTAATACAGCCTCAGCGGTGGCCCAGGCATTGCCTAATGTTTTGCTCGCGACTGCGGTCGGAGCTCTTGGAGCTGCTCAGATTGCTTTAATTGCCGGTACACCGGTCCCAGCGCTTGCAAAGGGTGGGCTCGCTTATGGGCCAACTTTAGCAATGGTCGGAGATAACCCTGGAGCTGCATCAAATCCGGAGGTAATCGCGCCCCTGGATAAGCTTAAAAACATGATGGGCACCGGCGGGAAAAATGTCACTGTCAGCGTTAAAGACATTATCCTGGAGGGTGCACAACTGCGGATGGTCCTGGATGCGAGTGATCGATTAAATTATAACACTTATTAAAACATGTCTGACACACTCCTTTCGACAGTCAATCATATCGGTATACGGCGCGAGCATTACGATAATACTGGCGATTCAACGGCCGACTACTTTATCGATTATTATAATATCGTCGATTTTAGTGTCCCGCAAATTAAAATAATCCAGCCTTTCGAAATTACTGACCAGCCAAATGGAGCCACCACTGGCCGATGTAAGGGATCGGTTACATATACGGGCACAAATTCGGACCTGCGCTGGACTATCGACAACTGGACAACAACCAACTCCTTTACCGGTACTGACTCCGATCAATTTGATACCAATACAACGCTAACAGCTGGGACCTACACCTTAAAGGTTAAGGATAACACTGATGCAACAATTACCGCGGAAACAACTTTTATAATTCAGGAGCTCAAAGATTACGGCCTTAAATATGTGCTCCAGTTTGATGATGCAGCAGGCCAGTTGTGTTACATAA
>Ga0208666_1001174_pt1 | contig 11881 bp, 6 predicted proteins | sample 5B_taG_FD_184078 | JGI IMG/M metagenome (GOLD analysis project Ga0208666, IMG submission 184078) | Marine viral communities from the Subarctic Pacific Ocean - 5B_ETSP_OMZ_AT15132_CsCl metaG (SPAdes) (version 2) | ecosystem: Environmental > Aquatic > Marine > Oceanic | place: Pacific Ocean...
CATCGATGATGCCCTCAAATGATCTGAATCCAGAGCCATCAAGAGCATTCTTCATTGCTGACATAAAGCGTGTAGCTCGACGCAGCAGGTTAGCAGGCTTGCCTGACACCAAGCTTGGGTTTGCCCGCTGATCCCGCACCATCTCAGCGACAGCTTCTTCCATCTGCTGAACTGGATTAAGCTGAGGATACCCTTTAGCAGCCCACTCGGTATATGTTTGGTTGCCTTTCTTCAGCACCCCGGCCCTGCCACTAAGGATCTTCCATTCGCTCTTTGTGAACAGATCCATCGTCCGCATGGCATGAATCATCTCGTGATTCAGGACATCAGCTAGCCGAGCTTCTATCTGCTGATCCGTAAGCGCGGGATCATTAGCCACTGCATCAATAGACAAGAAGATCTGATTCATTTCAGGGAGGTAGTACCCTTCTGTAACCTGATCCTCTTGAGCATCAGGATCTACAACGTCATCCCTGACGAACCGCTGCGAACCCATAGTCCCGCCTACAACAAGCTCTGGATCTACCTGTTCGCCTTTTCTTCTTTTCCTGATGCCATATACTAGGTTGCCGCCTGCGTCCCTTAGAACGTTCCTGAGGGCGTGTGAGACGTTTACTGGCACGTCCCCTACGTTCATGCCCTGCATCTGCTTGGCTAACGCAGACTCGAACTGCTGAATCTCTATGTCTTGACGCTGATCTATGGATGGGCCTTCCAGCAACAGAGGCTCTTGCTCTGTCTTGGTAATGCCCTGCGCCTTTGCGTCTTCGAGCAGGCTATCGAGTGCAGTAGGAGACACATCTCCGTCAATCTGAAAGTCACCGATAGCTTCGGCTAACTGCGCTGGCCCCATGTCTGGGTTTTCTTTGAGTGCCGCTACCGCCCTTCTAAATTGATCACCCGTGTATGGCTTGAGCTTGAATACTGGCAGCACAGTAGGGCTGTCAAAACGCGGGAGAGAGCGCATTTTCTGCGCGAACATTTTGAACTCGCCATCTGACATCTCACTTAGAGGTGTTCCGGGCGCAACCCCAGCAAACCTCTCCGCCAAGTACTGTAGCTCTGGCGAATCGATAGGAGAGATTATGTTCTTTGCATCTAGAATGTTCTGCAAGAACTGCCGTGCAGGGAACTTGTCTCGGTATACAGACTCATCAACTCGACCAATGCCTGTGTTTGCATTTAGCTGATTGGCAAAAGCTTGAGCCTCTCCAGCATCACGCCCGAACCTCCTGATTCTAGGCATGTTTTTCTTGTCAGCGCCTGTCTCAAGATACTCTTGCTTTTCTTTGTAGTTCAGCTTCCTGCCACGGATTACTTCGCCAGCACTACTGACAACAACAAAGTCTGGCACCGTAGCGTTCTTCTTTCTTCGATCCTCAACCCGATAGCTTTCGGTCTCGACCAGACCGTTCAGCCTTGTATCAACGATGTTAGGGAACTTGTCGCCAAGCTCTTCTTTGACTTCCTCTAATGTGAAGTTGTTTGATAGCGGTAAACCCTGCTCCATGCGCCTGCGATTGATCCGCTGCGATGCAGTCATCCTAGCTTCTGGGCGCACACCATTTGCAACGTCACGGATGATGGAGGCTGTGTCTTCGCCCTCGTAAAACCCACGGTCAACAGTAGTTTCTGCGGCAGCGTCTACAGATGGCCCGATGAACGTCATCTGATCAGGGTCATTAGCAGCAATGTTGTATCGCCTTAGCGTCTTCTTCTGCTGCTCGTCGTAAACGTTTGGAGATGACTCGACTAAAGCTTCGCCAGCATCGTATACGTTGCTCAACTCTACCTGTCGATTGAGAGCGCCAGCTAGTGCAGCAGCATCGCTACGACTCTCAACTGGCTGGCTGTATGCATAGCCCTCTGCGTCAACAACAGAGAAGCTGTCGCCATTATCTTGTATGGAGAAGGTGTTTCTTTTTGACGGGAACGCTCGTCCCATCTGGCGTGATATCTCAAGAGCCGTCTCATCAACAGTGCCTCTTGGCTTTATAGTCGATGCCCTGTCTCGTGCGGCGGCAGATACGTCAGCCTCTATATCAACGTCTCGTCGGCCTTCTAACTGCTGCTGCGCTTCCATATCAGCAGCGATCTCATTTATCAGGGCGGCACCACGCTCCATGTCAAGATCTGCGGAAAGATCAGCGTCTTGCTGCGCTATCAAGTCTTCTCGTTCTTTAATCTTCGCCTGCTCTTTTTCCAGAGCAGAGTCATAGTTGGCCTTGTTTCTGCGACCAGCAATGGCGTTAACAACTAGGTCTGCACCGGCACCAACAGCGCCACCAACAGTGAACTCATCGTATAGTGTTGGCCCAAGTAACTCGGCGTCCTCGTTGTATACGCCTTTCTCAATGGCATTCTGCGCGATACTAGCCAAGACTTCTTGAGTAGCCTCGACGCCGCCGGTTCTCAGGGCAGAGTTTAAGACCTCTCTGTATCCCTTAGGCAGCTTGATGTTTCCCTTAGCGTCAATCCTCTTGAGCAGTCTTGTTGGAGCAGCTAGTTCACTGAGTCCGACAATGCCGCTAAGAATAGCAGCGGTGTCTTCTTGATCTTCTGAGACATCAATGCCTCTTGCTCTTGCAGCTTCTACCTGCTGCATCTGTGTGCCCGTGCCAGAGCCAACAGCTAAAGTTCCCGTAGCACCAGCCCCAAGAATCTTTGCGCCCTTGCCTGCCAAGCCTGCCAAACGTAACGCTGCTGCCGGGGTAAAGAACGTGGCAAACGAACCGATACCTTCACCGAACTTGGTGATCCATGTGTCTCGGTAGGCTTCATCAGCCCCAAGGTATTCGTCTATTGCCTGTCTGCCTTCGCGTGAGGCCGCTACAAGGGCGTTCTCATCGCCATCGTCTATGACATCCTCGAATCCAGCGAGGTTTGTGGCGGCGTCAGATAGCTCTCCAACACCCTCTCCAGCAGAGACAAAGGTGTTACCGAACCCACGAGCAATAGCTTTACCGAACTCAAAGGTCTGACCACCAACCGTGCGCTCGTCTGCGAACTGGTCTTCCTCTTGAGCGGCTGCCTGATTAAGCGCCTCGTCAGGAAACTCCTGAGCAAAGATACGGTCTAGATCCGCATCTGTAGGCGGCGTATCACCAGTAAGCTTTAGCTTACGCCCTTTAGGATCGGTAACCAGATATGTAGGCATCTAGTCTAATTTCTCTACTTGATACTTGGAATCGCCGTCCTTAGCGGGGGGCTTACCAATCTGGCTAAACTTTGGGCCTGTGTATATTACGCCCATCATTGATGTTGCTTGTTGTATCAAGAATTCCGCTATGTCTGTCTTCTGATCTCGGGTCATTCCGTCTGAGATCAAATCATCCATAGCAGACGTGACGTATTGCAGAACCGCTCTTTCGTTGAGAGCTTCCCTATCAAGCCTGTCACCTTCTTCCTTCTCAACCTTGAGCAAGAACTCTTGGAGATTGACTTGCATTCCAAGAACAGTCTTTTCTGCTGCGGCTTGACTGACATTGAAATCCTTCAGCCCAGCAATCCTAACCTTCTGAGCTTCGACTTCACGCTTTTGCCTGTCTATCTCAGAAGCAAACGCCGCGTCCATTTCTGATTTCTTCAGGCCAAGTCTAGCTGCACGATCCTTAGCCTCAACTGCACGTCTCTGTGCGTTGGATGCCGCAACAACCTTGCCTGCCTCAGACAGCCCCTCACCCAACTTGCCACGAGCGATGCCTGCGCCTAGAGCAATTAGCGACTGAGCACCTCGCTCACTCTTGATATCTTCTAGCTGCTTCTGAGTCTCTGCTTCGTACTCATCTACCAAGGCTTTGTATGACAGCGTTGGACGCTTCTGATTTTCTATCAGATCAGCCAAGCCCAATGCCTCGCCGTACACATCTGCCGCATTGAACATGTCACTAGTAGTAGCTCTCATGGCGTCTTCAACTATCTTTTCATAGTTCGACTTTAAGCCTGTGGCTCCTGTGCCTTGAACACTGGTGCCTCCAGTGCCATCTCCGCCTGTGTCCTTCGTCTCTGTGTAGTCAGTCAGGTTTATGCCGTACTGTTCCATGAACGTCTTCGGTTCATTACCAGCGGCATTCGGAGCCAAGATTGCACTGAGAGCGTCAGGAGTAAAATCCTTAGTTTTAGCTCTGCCAGCGTCAGTTTTTTGAGCGGCAGAAGATACGGGGCCGATGTTTGCCGAAGCGGATACAGCTTCGATTTGCCTGATTAACTCTTCTTGTTCCTGTCTACGCCTATCAGGTTCCGATTGCTTACGCATTATCTCGTCGTACTCATTCTGCATTAGCTGATCTGTACGCGCCGCCAGCTTGGGATCTGTACCCTGAGGAGTCACTGTCTCGCCGGTCATCTTGGAAAGCTCAGACGCATACATACGGTCAACGTCCGTAACTGGGAACGTCTTGATGTCAGGGTATCGGCTCGGATCTTGATCCACTATGTTCCTGAATCCACCAACGTTCTTGTCATACATCTCTTGCGTGTATGCGGTTTGTGGTGCGCTGAATGTGCCCACTGCTTCACTAGGCTGTCTGTTACGCCTTTCCCTAGAGCCAGCAGACAACTCATCTAGGAACGCCTGAGACGGTTTATCAACCATCCGCTGCCTCATTGCCGGGCTTGTATTTGGATAAAATCGTCTGTCAGTGTCGAACTCTTCGGGGTCTCGTGGCGTAGGCTTGAAGTCCCCCATAGCGTCAACAACAGGAGCTTGACTTCCAAATACCTGATCTAGCGCCGCATATGCAGCGTTGCCCGGACGCACGATGTCTGTCAAGGGAGTGTTCTCCACGACGCTGCCAACTCCCTGCTTATTAGGAGGCATAACCGTAGAATTTGGCTGGTCAGTGACGCTATGCACCGAAGTCTCGTCAGCGTTGTTGTAGTAGTAGCCGCGCAGTCTTTCCATCACGTCTTCCCTAGTGACCCCTTGATCCGCTAGCTGTTGCAAGAATTTTATTCTTGGGTCATCAGCAGAGAAAGGGACGCTTCGACCAGCAGCCATCGGCACAGGAGCGCCCATAGCAGCCTGCATCTGGGGATCTGGGGGCGCAATAGCAGCTATGCCCTGCTGAACAACCTGATCCTTGACCGTGCCTTGAGGAGCCTGTTGTTGCTGATCAGCGAAACGTTTACGCATATCCGTGCGTCTTTGTATCTCTGAGATCACAAGGAACTGAGGCACCTGACCAGTAGGAGCTTCAGCTTCCTGCTGTAGCCTCTGATCTGGCAGCCCCTTAATCATGTCTTCAACATCTAGTATGTTCATAACTACTTACTAACCCCGGTTGGCGTTATATAAACCGACACCGCCAATGCCTGCACCAAGCAATCGCTCAGTCTCGCTAGGGCCGCCAAAGCTTGTCGTTGTCGTTCCCGGCGTGACTGGTAACCCTTGAAGCATCGCGTTATAGAACGCTAGCTGTTCTCTTGGGAATGCCTGCTGACGCAAGAAGTCCTCATACCCCATATCCATGCCGCGCTGTGACATCATGCGCTCAATCTCACCGGCAGCTTGCAGGTTCCTGAGACGCTCGATCTCCATACGCTGTGCATCTACGCCTAGCTGACCAAGCAAACGGGCGGAATCTAGCTGCTGACCACGATCAGCCCTATCGCTAGCAATGGCAGACAGACCAAGCCTTGCTCGCTGTTCTTCGAGTGCAGCGTTTTCCCGACGAGCAGCCATACGAGCTTGATTCTCAGCCTGATTGACTCGTTCTTGCATCTCTTGTGCCGTCAATCCAAGTTTTGCAGCCTGCTGTCTAGCTGCTTCACCAGCTTGGAACACAGCACGTTCTTCTTTCTGTTGAGCAAGTCTTAGCTGCTCATTAGTGCCGAACTGCTGTTGCTTGAACTTTTCCTCTGCCTGCCTTGCGGCTTCCTCTTGCTGCTGCGCTGTAAGACCAAGCTTTGCTGCTTCCTGCTTGGCCTGCTCACCTGCTTGGAATGCTGACTGTTCAAGCTTTTCCATCAGTGCTCTGCCGGATTCTGTTTGGGCAAACGCATCTTGCCTAAACTTCTCTTCCGCTTGTCTTGCCGCTTCCTCCGCTTGATCTGCACTGAGGCCAAGCTTTGCCGCTTCCTGTAACGCTTGCTGACGCTGGGCTGCCGCCTCTAAACCGAACTTGCCTTCGGATAGTCGCGCCCCTCTATCAGCTTCAAACGCCGCTTGAGCTTGCTTGAAGGCAGCCTGATCGCCAGTAGCCTGAATATCTGCAAGCTGCTTTCTCGTATCAGCGCCAAGCTCTGCCGACAAGATGGCTTCTCTATAGCCACCCAGACCACCTGATGCGGCAGCCTGCTGCTCTATCTTGGACTGGGCTATGTCAGATTGCTTTTGCGCTTCTTGCTTTTGAATATCCGTGACCAACTGCTGGTACGGGTTCATGTATTTTTCTAGTGTGGCTGGGTCTGCAATGGTGCCTGCTTGGAATCCCGGCCCTTGATCTATCCCGCCACCAGTATAGCGAGGATCAAATTCACCAGCCGAGTAGCCAGAAGTTAGGTCACGCGCTTGATAACCCTGATCCCGACTTCCTGCCTCATACCCCGGATCAAAGCTACCAGCCTGATAGTCCACGCCTCGCTGGTCTGCCTGATATAGATTCCTGATGTTACCGGCCTGATAACCAGAGTCGATATCACCGGCACGGTACTCAGAGTACTGCGAGGGCGGCCTGTACCCCCGCATCACATCAGCGCCTGACATGAATGGGTCTGCCGTTCCTACCCGTGCTGCAATGTTGGAGGCATCAGTAAACTGCTGCGGCCCTCCTCTTGTCGCCATGTCCTCGAAACCTTGCATTCCCGCAAGCTCTCTGTCGGTAAACTCAGCGATTCTTTGACCGGGGTACGCTTCATATGGACGAGTCGATTCAAAGACCGTGCGTCCCATAAGCTCTTCAAAATAAGGACGGGCGTATTCTGGTATGTTTGTTTGTGTAACCTTGCTTTCTTGAACGCCGCTGCTGCCTTTACTCTTTCCCATCTTCTAGGCTCCTTTCATATACAACATACGATCTGGAAAACTCGTCTTGCTCAAGCCATTTCCAGAATCCCATACGCGCAGTGGCCTCTATGCCAGTGCAGTTTTCATCTCGACCAAATTCTTTGAAACGATCCAGCATGTCCCATACCCAACCGTTGAAATTGTCGCCCCCAAGGAACTGTATCGCTAGCATTTTTTTCTCTGGGTACTGATAAATCTCAGTGGTTCCGACACCTTCGATGCGCTTGTCTTCATCAAATGCGACCCACAACTGCTGACCGCCATTGAGTATCGCGGCATAAAGGAACTCTAGGTTCCAACGCCCATGAGATCTATCAACGGCCCTAGCTAGTTGCGGCTTCACTTCCGCCCAAAGAGTGTTTAGATAATTAGGCGGGATCATCGTGATCGTGTGAGTCACTTCTCTAGGCTCATCTTTACGCCTTACCTTAGGCTCTCTAGAGATGTCCTTGAACTGTGATGCGTCGAAGTCTAAAAGGTTGCTCATGCTGGCAAGATCCCCCCTGCGCTAGCTTGAATAGGTGCTGGCTGCCTAGTGGTGCCAGTCCTTTCCATACGAACTCTATCCATCATACCCTCAAGCTCCTTTGCTCCAGCAGAGCTGTCGCCGTCACCCAGTCCAGAGACCACGTCGCCGGGAACAATGAACTCGCCGGGAGATACAGCAACAGGCTGCTGATCACCAATCATGCCGGGAATCATGTCATCCATGCCGCCGCCTTGACCTTGAATCATCCCCTCTTTCTGAGATCCGGGCACGATTCCTTCAAGCACTTGAGACCTTAATGCTTGAAAGGCTTCTATGCCAAACTCATCAATGAACCGCTTGATGACAACGTCTGTTTCTTCTTCTGACAATCGGCCCATCAGAGCCATTGCAGTCTGATCGACAAGCATCTTCTCCATGCCAGCGTTGGTTTCACCGCCACCCTGCATGCCGTATGCCTCGCCATATCGCATACCAGCTATGTCATCTTGAGTTGTTTCATCGACGGGATTTCGATCAAGATAGTCTTGAGCAGCCTTACGCTTTCGCGTAGACACTGACTGCCTGTTTATTATCTCCAATGCTTCAGCGCGTTTCGCTGGATCTGCTGCCGCCATGAATGGATTGTCTGACTGACTTGATGCCATGACCGCAGCGGTATCAGCGGTGCCAGTGGTATCCGTGCTTCCCGTGTCTGTCCCTGTTTCTGCTTTAGCAGGGTTGCGGAAGTACATGATTTCTGGATCTATTCCGGGACGATATCCCTCAAGATCTGCCGGGGTAATAACTTCACTTCCCCTGAGGTTCTGTTGAGCCAGTCTAGGGCCAAGATTCCCCGGCCCTAAACCAAATCCTCCAGACAGATTCGATGCTGTCATAGGATTGAAGTCAGTATTTGATGGGCCACCACCCATCATCCTCTTCACTGGAGGCGCTTCGCCTGCCAGACCGTAAACGCCTGACACCGTATCCATGTAGTTCTGTGGATTGATGCTGGTAATGCCGCCCTCTGCCAGACCGCCCACACCACCAGATGTACTACCGTACCTGCTTGCCTCTAGGCCAGCCCTATTGCGCCGATAGTCTTCCTCTCGCTCTTCCGCAGACAGCCCGAACATGCGTTCCATTTCGTCAAGACGCTCTATCTCTGCGCGTTGACCTTCGCCTACTGCGATTGGGATAGCGGCACTAGGCGACAATAAGCCCTTACCAAAGGCAGTTATTCCCTCCATACTGCCCAGCGCACCAACACCAGACGGGCCAGCTATTCCTTCACGAGTTGTATCAAGGGCGGTTTGAAAACCTGACTGCGTTGCCTGTGCCGCATCTAAGCCTGCTTTAGCAGTGCCGACTGCTTCCTTAGCTTTAAGAGATTCCGCTAGTGTTGGATAATCCTTAACTGCCGCACCAGCTTCGACGGAAGCCTGTGTCGCTTCAGCTAAACCCTTGCTTGCATCCGCTACACCCTGAGTTGACTCAGCCAAAGCATCCTTTGTGCCTTGTAATGTTGCACCACCCACTGCATCTGTTGCTGCCCCAATCGCTTTATCTACACCAAACGAGGTAGCGGCAGAGGTGGCAGCCTTCCCTAGGTCAAAATCCGTACCAGTTAAACCGGCGCGTAAGCCCTCTGTTGTTATACCTTTTAACGCTAACATGCCCAGCTTTCCGCCCAGTCCGCCAGCGACACCGGCAAGCGTCGAGCCAATACCAGTAGCGCCCAGAAAGCCACCAATACCAGTGGCTAATGCGCTACCACCAATGCTGCTAGCAAGTGCAGCCAAGATAGGAAGGAACGCCTCAGGCTGTCCCGTTTCAGGGTTAATGGTTAGCTCCCCTGTGGGCGACAGTGATGCAAGACCTTCGACTTCAATCGGATTCATGTGAACCAGCATTGAATCTCCGTATCGTCCCTGTCGGGCCATCTCTTCAGCCATTGGCTGCATTGGGAAAGGGGCTTGTTGCATATTCATTAGGTGGTCTCCACGCCGAATAGGTTGAAGCTTATATCTCCAGAACTAGCGTAGACCTTCACGACATCCGTCTGAGACAGGCACATGCCAATCACGACAGTCCTCGTGGTGCTACCGGCTATTGCTTCGTTAAAAAAAATAAATTGTTTGTCATCCGCACTCTCGCCAGCTACGTGAATGCTGACCCTGAACGAGCCAACCAAGGCGTTCTGGTTACAGATAACGAGGGAACTTACTGTTGTCTGAGTAAGATTAGGCACCGTGTACAACGTTGTAGTGGTTGTTGCGCTAGGATTTACCTGTCCCAAAACCTTGATTACGTCTGTCACGAGGCACCCATTAGAAGAAACTGATGTCTACGCAACGCGAGTGAACTCTGCTTGTCACCCTGCGTCTTTGCGATATTGATGTCGTTCTCAACCCTGTTCAGGGCAAGCTCAAGAGTACGGCGGGTGTATGCCTCATTCTCTTGCCGGTACTCTAACTCTGGGATGGGTAGCGGCTGCTCAAGTATACTCATTAGCGTCTACCGTCCTGTCTCATATCAAACCTCAGATCACCAAGCCTCCACCCGTAACCCAAGCCGGTGCTTTCTACGCGAACCTTTGTATGCCTAGCTCTGGCTCGAACATGAGACTGTTTCGTTGTGTTACTGATCGTTGACGTAGTCAGAGTGCTTGCCTCTTCCAATGGGAAGTCGCTGCCCTTGAGGGTCAGATCTATCGACGCATCACTCTCTTGGCCTGTGAACGAGAAGTCAGGAATGATGCGCTTGATAAACATAAAGCTGTCACCGTCCCCAATCTCAAGATCACCAGACTCAACAAACGCAGTCATCGCTGATCCGTCATCGTCAAACCCCACCTCATGCTCGTACAGGATATTTGACTTAGCGGCGGTATCAATCGCGCTTGTAGCTAACGGTCTATTCTCAATAGATCGACCACCCCATGTGCCTCTAGCCAGTGTACCAACTGCCCAAAGGTTCTCTGCATAATTGTATGACACGTAGTTCGTTATGTCTGTATTGCCTTCTCCAACTGGATAGAACCAGATGACCTCAGAGTGTTCGTTGTTTTCAGCGGCAAACACTTTGAATCGTTGCGACACGTTTAGATTTTCAAACACATGCTCAAGCACAGAGCATGGCAGTGGTTGAACAGAGCCGTTGTAGACGTAGAAGCCGCCCTGATCCATGAAGAAAACAGAGCCTCTGGCATTTACAGCAGCCTTGGGCGATATCATGGATATATCAGTACTCACCGTGGAGAACTGGAATGTAAACGGTGCCCCGACAAATCTCATAGAGTGAAGACTTACATCCGTCCAAATCAGTATCTCTTGCCTAGCCTGCACCGCACCAATAATCTCAGATCCTGAGTTGATACGGACACCGCCAGCCGTGTTGGTCGCAGTAGGCGTCCAGTCTGCCGCATTTTGCTGGTCAGAAAATCGAACAAACAATGGATCAATTGCTGCACTGCCAATCGGGTTAGATCCAAAGGCAATGACGTGCTGATCAACGTCTGACACCATAACCTGCAAGGCGATGGTCGGAACGTCAGAAGCCCCAGCCAACGCGGTAGCATTAACCGCTCGGGTGCCTACACCAACCGACTCGTCCCAGTAATAGATCCCACCGCCACGAGCGTTGAATATAAGATCTTCGCCAAAGTTGTCTTGACTCCACAAACGCAACTGCCCAGCAGAAGAGATAGAGCTTGCACTGCCAAACGTGCCTGCGCCCCATGCATTAGAACCCCAGCCAGTGCCTACGATAAATGCATTTAGTCCAGAGTTGATCTGATATTTGGCAACGGTAGAACTGCCGCCATTCCCAGTATCGCTGGCGTTTGCGGAGACAGAATTGCCTGAGGTATCCACAGCCTCAATAGTAAACACATCAGTTGATGTCACCGACACCACCTGATATTCCTGATTAAGCACGGCAGCCGTAATGTTCCCGCCAAGGCTAGCTGCGCTTAAAAAAGTAACAAAGTCATTGACGGCAGCGCCGTGCCCCGCCTCCGTCACAGTGATAGTGGATGATCCGTTTGTCGCAGCAAACGTTGCATCACCGGCACCAGTAGTCAATCTAAGCGGAGTGACATCGTTGAACGTCGGGCCTTCATTCACATAGAACTTCAGGTTGGTGCCGACCCCAAGATATCTGGTGCCTTCGAGCGATGACCACGAGTGCAGAGACCTTGCGATCCCGTAGAATGTATCAGTCACAGCCTTTATCCAGCCGCCGATTTTTTCTACACGCCCCTTACGGAACCGTATCTTGTCGGAGTCAAACCACCCAGCGTCTGCCGTGTACTCAGTACCCTCTTTGTTTACGCCGGGGCTGAACTGAATCTTGGCGAGAGGCATTACGTAAAAAACCCCCCAAGACCTTGAAGTGTAGCTTGT
>Ga0208666_1001178_pt1 | contig 11864 bp, 29 predicted proteins | sample 5B_taG_FD_184078 | JGI IMG/M metagenome (GOLD analysis project Ga0208666, IMG submission 184078) | Marine viral communities from the Subarctic Pacific Ocean - 5B_ETSP_OMZ_AT15132_CsCl metaG (SPAdes) (version 2) | ecosystem: Environmental > Aquatic > Marine > Oceanic | place: Pacific Ocean...
CTCCAACTGCTACATCAAGTAAAGTTTTAGTTCAATTCGTAGGTTCATTTGGAAATGGTGGTGAAGATATAGATGCGTTTTACCAAATTCTTAGAGGTAGCACAGTATTACAAGTTCCTTATCATATAGGAGATGCTGATATACAACAAACTAGAAGTAATAATTCATACTCATGCACATTGTTAGACAGTCCATCAAGTACAAGTGAGGTAACTTATAAAATGCAATTTAAAACATCATCTAACGAAATATTTTTAAATAGAAATGGTGCAAATGACCAGTGTGGATTTACTACATTTACAGTTATGGAGGTATTAGCATGAGTTCAATATTAAGAGTAGATAGCATTCAAACATCATCAGGGGGATCAGCTACAGCTAGTGGTTTAGGTATTGACATTGGAAGTACAGGTAAGATTGGTCAGGTTGTTCAAGGTACGACTAGTACAGTCGTTGCATTTACTAGTGGAACTTATAGTGATACTGGACTTACAGCTACAATTACTCCAAGTGCAACAAGCAGTAAAATTTTATGTACTGGATTTGCTCCATGTCAAATAGCTGGTAGTGCTGGTGAGGTAGATGGTGCTTTAAGATTTTTAAGGGATAGTACAACTTTGTATGATCCTTTTGTACAAAATTTAGCTTTATATACTGGAGGTCAAATTGATTTTAGATGGTATGTGCCTTTTTCTTTCTTAGATACTCCAAGTTCTACTTCAAGTTTAGTATATAAATTTCAAGGTAGAACAAATGCTTCTGGAAGTACATTTAGATTTTCTTTTCAAAATAAACCTAGTTACTTAATTCTACAGGAGGTACTATCATAATGGCTATTACAAGACTAAACAATAACTCGATTACCTCTATTACTGCTTTGCCTAGTGGTATTGATACAGGCAAGATTGGTCAGGTAATTCAAACCACTAAAACTGATACTTTTAGTACCTCAGCATCATCATATACTGATATTACAGGTCTTTCGCTTTCTATAACTCCAACAGCAACCTCATCAAAAATTTTAATAAAAACTTGTATATCTTGGGGTGGCTCACCAAATGTCTATGGTTTTGGAAAATTTGTTAGAGGCTCTACAGATATTTTTATGGGTGCTGGTGCTTCTGGTAATCGCACTAGTGCAACCTTCCCTATGGAACATTTAAATCATTCAACAGCAGAATATAATTGTTTTGTGGCAAGTTCAGAGTTTTTAGATAGTCCATCAACAACTTCAGCTACAACCTATAAAATACAAGTTAGAACACATGATGGCTCTCATACTTTTTATGTAAATAGACCAGATAATGACAACAATGAAAATTATATTGGTAGATTTACATCATCTATAACAGCTATGGAGGTACTAACCTAATGACAAACAACTTTAACAAAGAAAGGAAAATAAAATGACAGATATAGCAAGTGCAATCAAAGCTCTCAAAGACGATGCAGAGTTTGTAGTTAGTGGAGAACCTACTAATGAAACTGAGTACAAAGCTAATGTAAAATATGTAACTGGTGCAGATTCTAATGGAACTGCAATCTTTGGAGATCAGTTATTTACATGGAGCGAAGTATCAGCCAAGAAAACTGCGTTACAGACTGCATACGATAACAATGAGTATCAGAGAAAAAGAGCAGCAGCTTATCCAAGTGTCGCTGATTTTATGGAAGCATATACCGAAAAAGAAATAGGTAGTGATTCTACAAAATGGGATGCTTATAAGACTGCTTATAACAAAGTGCGATCAGATAATCCAAAGGGGTAATTATGTGCAAGTGTAATGAAGATTATGATTGTATATGTAAAGGAAAAACTATGTGTGAATATTGTGGTGGAGAATGTATCTGTCGGTAAATGAAAATATCAGACAATACATCGGTTTCAATGCCGATGCGAAACCTTATAGCTATCTGTGGTGCAATCGCAGTAGGCACAATGGCTTTCTTCTCAATTCAAGAACGAATAAATAACTTAGAAACAAGAGCAACATTATTTGAAGCTGATCTCGTCAAGAACGCAGACCAGACTCCTATAGACCAGGAACAATTTATGTTGCTTGAGTTTATTTCAGGCCAAGTAGAAAGCATGAGTGAGGACTTAGAAAATATGTCTCATAATAAGGTCAATATAAAAAGACTTCAAGCTGATATGGATAAGGCATTAGAAGATATAGAACATCTAAAAGACAAGGTAAGAATGAATGGTAACTAAAGTCATAATAGCATTATTATTATTTTCACAAGGACAGATGATTGAACACACAATAACTGATGGTGTTAATGATTGTTTAGAGAAAAAAAGAATTATGCAAAGAAATATGTCCGATACTGTTCAGATATCTTGTGCCAAAGTAGAAGCTGATATTGAAACTATAGAAGGTGCAGAATTTATTAGGAGTTTAAGAAAACTATGAATATTGATATGAAAACTATAGCACCTTACATAGTTATAATTGCTTCTATGTTAATCACCTGGGGAACTTGGAGTCAAAGATTAGAAGCTGTCGAGAAAAAAGCAGACTCTATATCTCAGATGCAGCAAGATATTGCTGTTATAAAAGAAAAGATTATTTGGATCGAGAAACACTTAGTCAACGATAGATGAAAATGTTTATTATTTTTTGGCTGTGTATTCAGAACCCATACACAACATTAGAAGAAACTTGTGTGGATCAAATAATGTATGACAGAGCTTACGATACAAGAGAAGAGTGTAGAGAGGCATCTGCTAGGTTGGCAAACTCATTTATGGAACAACCTAATGTGTATGTAACGACTTTCTGCACAACAAAACACACACCTGAAATTTAAAGGAGGAAGTCCTTGTATAAAACAAAGTCAATTTTGGTTTTGTCAGACACACACTTTCCATACCAAAAAAAAGAATACTTTAAGTGGATAAAAAAACTTAGAAATAAAATAAAGCCAACTATGGTTTTAATGATTGGAGATTTATGCGATCAACATTCTATATCTGCTCATTTACATTCTCCACAACTTAAAAATATTAAATACGAATTGGAAGAAGCTAAAGTTTGTATTAAAAAATTAAGAAAAATATTTGAATGTCCGATGCCTATCATGTGGGGTAATCACGATATAAGAATACAAAGACTTGCTGAAAAATCCTCTATGCCTGAGTCATTCTTAAAAGATATAAACGAAATACTTGGTATAGATCCTAAATGGAAATGGACTTGGCACGATAAATTAATTTTACAATTACCTAATAAAACAAAAGTTTTTTTTACTCATCATTTTAAATCAAATGTTTTATCAAGTGCAAAAGAATTAGGTTGTTCGCTTGTCGTTGGTCATCAACATACTAAATCAGAGTATTCTCTATGGTCTTCACCAACTGCTTTAAACTTTGCTCTGTGTGTTGGATCAAGTATTGAGCCTAGACATGAAGCATTTAAGTATGGAAAGAATTTTATCAAAAGACCAATTATATCATGTGCAAGTATTGTGGACTCTGTACCTCAACTGCATCCTATGTTTCTTGATAAAGATGGAAAGTGGACTGGCCAAGTATGAACATTGAAAAAAGTAAAATAAATCCTGGATATTATATTGGTACAAAAATCCAAGTATCAGATTTTATTCAAGAATTTAAATTAGATTATTTTCAAGGCAACATTGTGAAATATGTCGTAAGGCATAAACAAAAGAATGGTCTTGAAGATTTAGAAAAAGCAAAATGGTATTTGGAGAAACTAATAGAATGTACGAAGAAGTAAAAGACAAGATAAAGAAAAGTGAAGGTTATTCTGCAACTGGGTACTTCCTAGAGTACCGAGGAGCTAATGGTGAAACCATTAAAGAAGATTTTATGACCATCGGATGGGGACATCGTGTTGTAGATGGTGATCCTTATGAACCTGGAGTTGAATATCCAAAAGAAGTGTTAGAACAACAGTTTGAAAAGGACTTCCTTGTCTATCTTCATGCAGCAGAAAGATATATTGGTGATTGTGAAGTACCAGAGGTTATTAAAGACTGTGTTATAGAGATTGCTTACAATATTGGTGAGCCTAAATTATTTCAATTTGTCAATATGCGTCAAGCTATGCAAGATGGTCAATGGAAGTTAATGGCAGCAGAGTTAAAAAATTCAAAGCTGTATAGAACTCTTACCTCAAGATATGAACCAATGGTCAAACTAATAGAGGAGGCCTAGTATGTGGACTATGTTGTTAAAACCCTTAATGGGTGTAGCTGGTGATGTCGTTAAAGGAGTAGTTGATACCAAAAAAGCAAAGGCTGAACAAAAAGTTACAAAGATAAAAGCTGAAACTGAATTATTAAATAAAAAAATAAAAGGCGAGATAGCCTACGATCTAGAAGCTATTAAAGGTTCTAAAGACTCCTGGAAAGACGAAGCATGGACTATTTTATTTATTATAATTATAGCTATGTGCTTTATTCCCCCACTACAACCTTACACAGAAAGAGGCTTTGATGCTCTATCAAGAACCCCACAGTGGTTTCAATTTGCCATGTATGGAGCAATAGCTAGTTCTTTTGGCCTTAGAGGTATGGGTAAAGTATTAGGAAATAAAAAATGAGCACTATCAAAGAAGTAGAAGCACTACTTCGCAAAGCTAAGAAAGAAAACAGAGAGCTTAAAAAAGACAATGATGAAAAAAACTTACATATAAAGTTTCTTAATGAACGATTAGATAACTGGGCTGATAAGAATGCACAGCTAAGAGAAGAAAAACTAAAGATTACAGTTGATGATGTTTTAGCTTTTCAAAAATCTAAAGCAGACTATGCCTCTTCACAAGATCAATCCTTTGTAGATCAACTAGAAAAACAAGAACAAGTAAAATTAGACTCACAAGGAATAGCAAATGAGCAAAGATCCGAGACTTAAAAGAGCTGGTGTAAGTGGTTTTAATAAACCCAAAAGAACTCCAGGTCACAAAACAAAATCTCATGTCGTTGTTGCTAAAGATGGTGACAGAGTAAAAACAATTCGCTTTGGTCAGCAAGGTAAGACAGGTGATAAAAAGATGACTGCAAGAGCTAAGTCATTCAAAGCTCGTCATGCAAAGAACATCTCCAAAGGAAAGATGTCAGCAGCATATTGGGCTAACAAAGTTAAATGGTAAAGAAAGGAAACTAATATGGCATACGGATATGGAAAGAAAATGAAGGTTATGAAACCTAAGAAGAAAAAGAAAAAAACAAAAGCAAAAAAGTCTAAGAGGTACTAATGCCTTTTGCAAAGTATAGTAGTAAACAAAAGAAACTAGCTAGAGTCGCTTCACCTAGAGATAAGATTACAGGTGCAGATTTTAAAAAATTAAAGAAAAAAAGAAAGAAAAAATAATGGCAACTAAATCAATCAAAGCTCCTAAAGGATTTCATTTTATGAAGTCAGGTCAAACATACAAATTAATGAAGCATGATGGTAAATTTAAACCCCATAAAGGTGCATCATTATCAGCTAAGTTCACAATACAAACAAAACATAAAGGATAATTATGGCAAAAAAAATACCTAAAGGATTTCATAAAACTAAAGATGGTAGGGTTGTTAAAAAAGGACTCTATTACAACATGAATAAAAGAAAAAAAGCTGGAACAAGTAGAAAAGGTAAAGGCACAGTAGCAACCAAAGCATTAAAACAAGCAGCAAAAACAGCTAAGAAGTAAATGCACAAGCTGGTTGTAGTCAAATGGATCGATAGTGGTCTGTGTGACTCAGCATGGGTAGAGGCCAAGTCTTATGAAAAGAAACCTATGCCAATCTGTTATTCTGTAGGGTGGTTATATAAAAAGACCAAAGATAAAATTATATTATTTTCTAGTTACTCATTAGAGAATGATAAATATGTAGATGGCAACGAAGGAACTCTTCAACTAATTTTAAACAAATGTGTTTTAGATATTGAGGAATTAACTTAATAGAAAGAAAATTTATATGGGATTACCATTATTAGCAGCACCTTATATAGCTCCAGCTATGATTAGTTCAGGATTATTAGCTACTGCTGGAACACAATATTTATCAAAACCAGGAGTTTCTCAAGGTATTATTGATAATTTTATTAATAATAAAGGTTTGCTTAATTTATCTACTTTTACTAATCCAAGTTTAAATATTTTTAGAAATGTTATAGATACACCATCAGGCCAATTCTCTGCTCCTAATACTGATGATATTGAAAAACAAGCAGAATTTAATAGAGAGTTAGGTAAGAATATTACATTACCAACTAATAATAAAATAGAACCTTTAATAACTACTGAAGGTTATAAACCTAGTGGATTGTTATCAACTCCAGAAGTAGAAACTATAGACTCTAGTAATATAACAAAAGAATTACCACCTTCATTACTTTCAGATTATATATTTACAACAAATAATCTAAAAACTATTTATCATGGAACTGATAAAGATTTTGATGAGTTTGATGTAGAACAATCATCGGATGGATCTATTTGGTTTACTGACGATAAAAAAGCAATAGAAGATAGAGAAGTAGGAGCTTCTGGTTTTGGCAGAATTATTGAAAGACAAATAGATGAAGGCAAATTAAAACTAGCCACATCAGATCAAAAAGATAAATATTTAGATGATGAATTAATTGCACAAGGCTATGATGGTGTCAAGTTTGCAATAGAAGAAGGGTATGATGATAATAGTTATAGAATATTTTTTCCAGAAAAATTATTAGATGTATCATATAGATCAGAAAGTCCTTCTGAGGATAACGCAAGACTAGATGATTTAACTCAAACATTTCCAAATGATATTTATTCATCAAATGCTATACGATATTATGGTAATCCTAATAATTTAGCAGATATTGAATCTAATGAAATAATACAAAAAGCTAAAGGCAATCCAAATATGGAAGTTACTATATATAGAGCAGTACCTAACATTGATAGTGCAAATTCAATTAATGAAGGGGATTTTGTAACACTAAGTAAAACTTATGCAGAAGATCATGCTTACACAGGATATGGATCTATGGGTAATGAGTCTGGTAAGATTTTAACAAAAAAAGTTAAAGTTAAAGATTTAGTTACTGGTGGAAATGATTTGAATGAATTTGGTTATTATCCGAAAAATTAACCCATAGAAAGACACTAGGGGGTTATTAAAACCCCCTTGTAAAGCTAAATAAATGGAAAAAATAATGGACTAAGTTGCCTTAAAATCCAAAAATTGTGTTTTTTTCTAGGAATATAAGACTTGATAATCCTTCTATTAAATTCTGGAGTATCTTCAATAACGCAAGTAAACATCTAACAAATCCCTAAATTTCTAGTTAGTTCTTTTTCTATGGCCTCAACATAAGCATTTAAAAATATGTCTCTTATTTCTTTAACACACTCATTTTTAGATTTTCTTCTAATTGTAGATTCTGTCATTTTCGATAATTTTAGTACTTGTTTATCGTCAATTTCTCCAACCCACCAATTACCAGTTTGACCATCAAAGTTTTTGTTACCTTTAACTTGTTTTACAACAACTTTAACATCTCGACCTACAAACTGAATATGTGCAAAATATTCACCATCCTTACGCATTTTCATTTTTCACCTTCTTTCAAAAAAGAAAAAGAAACAACACAAGTTCTTCCACTTCCATTGTCTTTAAAAGAAAATGATGCTTTATTGTTATTTACATCAAGGGTATTGTTTCCAACATCTTTTATTTGATCTAAATATATAGTTTGTCCGTCATCAGATACTTCATTTGATGCTTCAGTCCACGCATTGTAAATGCCATCCCTGTAATCATTTGTAGATAACACAATCCCAAAAGTATCTCTAATAGCTTTAAGTCTATTAAGAACTAATATATCCATTACGCAACCTCCCTTTTCACCCATTGTTTAATATCAGTAAATACCAAGACACCATTCTTCTTGATCTTATTATAAGTCTCTTGGTTTAAAATCTTTGTAGAACCATCTACAAGTTTGATATGAAAATATATTTTAGTCATAGTCTCTCCTTAAAAAAGGCCAAACAAGGTGTACAGAAATTACACGCTTTTTTATGTTATTTAATGTAAACCTTTGTTTAGCATTACCCAAAAGAACAAGTTTTTGTCGATTTTTGTTCATTATGGTTAAGAAGTAATCTATTACCAATGAAAGGTCAACACCTAATTTAGGTTGATAATTAAAGGTTTTTTTATTATTTTTTAAATGTGGTCGCATTTTACACCTATTTCACAAACTATTAATAAGATTCTGTTTTCTTTTCTTATCTACCTTTGCATAGTTATAAACCATAGTCTCAGACTTCCACCCACCAACTGTCATTATATCATTAGTAGATGCACCCTTATTAGAGAGTTCTGATGCGAAAGTGTGTCTTAATGAATGTCTTTTTTTATTTTGATCGACATTAGCAAAACTTAACATTTCTCTCCATCTTGGTATTAAACCATTATTAGTATTTTTTTTATGGCCTACAAACCTCCAAGAAAATAAATAACCTTCTCTATCATTAATCTTTTGTAACCAATGCCACAAAGATAATTCTGGTTCATTATCATTTCTTTGTATAGGTATGTTCCTCCAAGATTGAGTTTTATTTTCAAATATATTTAATTCATTATTATCCAGGTCAATCATAGAATGACCATTTGGATCTAACCTAGCAAAATTCATATCAAGAGCTTCTTGTATTCGAGCACCAGTTCTGTAAAGAAATATTAATAAGAACTTTATTTCAAAGTCTGAGAAGTCCATACATCTTACTATCTCTTCTCTTGTCCACACATATTTATCCTTATCTCTCATAGAAATTTGTGGAAGTTGTTTTACTTTATAAGGCTTACACCAATTATTTTCTGCTGCAAAACTTATTAATCTACTTAAAGGTCTAATAACAGTTGTATTAATAGTGTTATACTTAGAAGATAATACTTTTCTCTCTTCTAATGGTATTGATGTAAATGTTTTGCCTTTATATTTCTTAATAAGATTACCAGTTTCAGTTCCTACTGGATATCTTAGGTGTATTAATTCTTCTTTCTTTTGATTAGTTATGTCCTCTAATAATAAATTACCAATACAATTTGCATTCTTCTCAAAGAAAGGCCTTCTTGCCTCACTAGGGCATTGATCTAAACTATTTAATAATTTTTCAGTAGCCTCTTTAATTGTGATTTTTTTTATGGCTACTCCTGAATTTAACTTATCTTGAAATTTCCATAAAAAATCTTCAGCTTCTTTTTTATTTATTTTACCAGTAGATACACTATTAATTGTGTAAACCTTATCAGGTGTCTTGTAAGTTCCTCTAATATACCAATACTTTGATCTATTATCTTTTCTTTTAGTTATTTTAAGCATAATGCTTTAATCCTTTCTACATCTTGCTTCGTGAAAACTCTTTTGCTTCCGAAGTATCGATTAAAACATTGCTCTTTTGGGTGTCTTGAAGATAAACTATCTATAGTCCTTTTGAAAGCTCTTTCTGATTTAGCCTTGAATTTTGGGTATATTTCCCTCATTGTGTATAGTTCTTCTATCATAGTAATTTCTCCTGGTTTGTATTTTCTGGTGATTTCCAAAAGATATTGCAGAGTCTGAACTCAGTCTCACCTTTAAATCTTGGTGGAAAACTCCTCGATGTTTTTGTTAATAAAGCTGATTTAAGTTGATCGACATCTAGGAACATTTCTTCATTAATGTCTAACCTTTTTAAAATCATGCCACCTTTTTTTATGGCTTTTTCAATTTCATAGTCTTTTATTGATGCTTTGCCTTGCCATAATCGACCTATTCTTCTTGTTGGATATTTCATGTTACTAAATTCCCAAGACGAGCTTCTGCTCTAGCATTTGAATTAGCATCTAACATGAACTCTATTTTTGTTTGAACTCTCTCTAGTTCTGCATATTTATTATCCATATCTTCTTGAGCTTTCTCTAATTCTACTTTTAATTGAATAACAGACTCATCTGTTCTAGCCCTAGCTTTACGATCCTCAATAGACATTTTTAATTCATTAAATTTTAATTGAATAAAAGTTTGATCGAGTTGATAGTCTAGTAATCTTTCAGTTCTATCTCTCTCTCTTTTAGCTGCCCTATATTCTTTAATAGCGATCATTTTTGCATCAGCAATTTTATTGGGATCAAAACTTTCCATGAGCTTGTATTACCTCCTTCACCATATCTAAAACTATGCACTTAACCTCTGCATTAAACTTAGAGTCTTTATGGCAAAGTTCATGGTGCTTTCTGCATAAGGCTGATAAGTTCTCAATATGATTTTTCAATTTAGAACCTCCCATTTTTTTTGGATCGATATGATGAACATCATCAGCTTGTGTGCCACATACAACACAAAAGAACTCACTAGTGTCTTTTAAGTTGTAAAATGTTCGATACACTTTTATGTGTTCTTGCATTTCTATTTCTAACCACCCTTAAATTTTTAATCTTTACTAAGGGATATTGATCTCTATCCCACCCATATTTGTTTTCATCAAACAAGTGTTTCTCAATGTGTGATATGTTTATTTTTTTCATTTTTGCTCCTTAATTTTACTAACGATTGAACCTATCGCCCAAACCATAAGAAGATTAATGAGCAATAGGAAAGTTATTATTATGAGAAGTACAGTTTCAAACATTAAAAAGGAATGTCGTCAGGGATTGAGTCACCTAAAGATTTTAATTCTTCTTTAGGTTCAGGTTTTGTATCTGGTTTCCAAGTATTTACTTCTGCATACCACTTACCAGATTTACCTTCTTTGACATCAATATTAATCCAATCATCTTCTTTATTTTGAAGTTGTTTCTTATACCAATTAGTAAAGTCATCTTTCTTTATTGATATAGAACACTTAATAAAATCTCTTTTTGGTTCTTTCGCAAAAAAACCATCGATAAATTCTTTGTCATCAGTCATCTCTAAAAAACTCCTTTTTTTTATCATTTTTTTTATTTTTATCTTGATCTAAGGCATCAAGATCGTCTCTCTCACCTGTACTTAATTGAAACAAAGAACGCATAAATTGTTTTAAGGCGTAACTTTGTGCAGTACCCATCGCAGTTCCAGAACCAAAAGGAACTATGATGTGTTTAGTAGTAGGAAAGCTCCAGGTATCACCCTCTTTATGAATTAATATATATTCATAGGCTACACTGAGACTTTTTCCTGATTCAGATACCTCACAACTTTTTTCGTGTGGTATAATTATTAAACCAGCTTTCGCACAAGCTGGTTGGACTTCCTTTAAAAAACCATCGATACTTGTATAAGAATATTTTTGATATTCATTTTTAGCATCTTTATTTAATGGTTTATTTAAAGTCATCATCACATTGTTTATTGCAGTAGCAATATTTTTTGGCATGGCTTCTATTTCCATTTTTTCCTCTCCTTCATAATTTTGTTAAGTGCTTTGTCTTGATCGAATGCAGTTCTTAATGTTTTAAAATATTCAAAAGCTAAATCTAATTGGTCTGTGTTAAACTCTTTTGCTTCAAACTCATCAGAGTCTTTTCCAAATCGTGCAACAATAAATTTAGATATTTTGTAATCGTATTTTTCTTCAATCATCTGCCTATAAGCAGAGCCTTGAATTAAATAATCAGGATAAATACTCTTACTTGTTTTAAAATCGACTAAAATATATTCGTCATTTTTCTTTACTAATAAATCTGCTGTTCCACCATACTCATATAATTTTGATGTAAATGATTGTTCACAAAAAATAACTTTATGTTCATCACTAAATTCTCCCCACCAGGTTAAAAATTTATCAAAACAATTTTGTGTTATCTCGTTATCTGGTAATTCATATTCTGTTTTCTCAATATGTGATTGAGCCAATTCATGTAAATTAGTTCCTATCTCGGCAGCTTTATTTA
>Ga0208666_1001179_pt1 | contig 11862 bp, 7 predicted proteins | sample 5B_taG_FD_184078 | JGI IMG/M metagenome (GOLD analysis project Ga0208666, IMG submission 184078) | Marine viral communities from the Subarctic Pacific Ocean - 5B_ETSP_OMZ_AT15132_CsCl metaG (SPAdes) (version 2) | ecosystem: Environmental > Aquatic > Marine > Oceanic | place: Pacific Ocean...
CCGAACGAGACGAACGTTTTCAGATTGCTAAAGAAGAAAGAGCCAAAGCAGACGAAATAGAAAGAGAAATAAGGCAGCTTGATACTACGCTTGCCGCCGAAGATAGGTTGTTAAAACGAACGCTTGATGCCGAAGATAGAGAAATTTTACGAGAGATTGCGGCGGAAGAACGCGCACTTAATAGGACGCTAAGCGCAGAGGAGCGTGCGCAACGTTATCAAGACCTTAGAGACGATCGCGATGAAGAGCGTCAAATAGCCCAAGAATTAAGACAACAAGGTTACATCGAAGCCGCAGAGGATAGAGACTTTGTACGAGAACTTGCTAGAGAAGAGCGGGATCTTGAAAGAGTCTTGAGTAAAGAAGAGCGCGAGCAAAAATATCTTATTTCGAAAGAAGATCGCGAAGTGGCAAGAACCATTGAAGCCGAACTTAGGCAAGAGGGCTACAAGGTCAAAGCAGAAGACAGAGCCTTCTTTAGACAACTTGCTAAAGAAGAGCGCGAGTTGGGCAAAGAACTTAGTGCCGAAGAGCGTAAGAAAAAATACGACGAATATCTATACAACCGTGACAGAGCGGATGCCGATACTGTTATGTATGAGTTACCAAACGGGACTACGAAAGTTGTTCGAAAAGGCTCGGATGAAGAGGATGCAATTCTTCAAGCTGGAAACGCTAAATTGATTTCTAAAACAAAATCAGAATACAGCGTGCTAGAAGACGTAGAATTAATGAAAAATTATCGAACAGGTAAAACAAGCGAAGCGGATGAGGCTAAAATACAACGTGCTATATTGGAAATGACTGCTCCAAAAGTAGGTTCTAACATAGCGGGGGAAGCCTCAAGATTAGTGAAAGAAGCTGAGTTCGAACGTTTTCTTACAGGTAAATCAACTCAAATGAAATTTGTGTCACCAAAAGAAGTGTCAACAATAGGAAACAAAGAGCTTGAAAAATTAGGGGAGGCGGCATTTGGTACAAAGGCTTTCTTATTAAACATTGTAAACAAAGGTTTTGGATTGTTTGACGTAGATGCTCCCGCTGAGAGAACAGAAGAATCCCTCGCTTTAGTTAAAGGTTTAAATGAAAGCGCAAAAATTTCTTTTAGAAATATGACGCCGGGTAAAGTAGCTCAAGACGCAGTAGATCAATTTGCCCTTCTTCTACCTGAAACAAAAAAGTTGACTGGAACAAAATCAGAAGCGATTTCTCAAATTGAGGCATTAATAGATTTTTATGAACGGCAAGCAGATAATGCGGAACGCGACTTGGTGACTATAGGTACGGCTAAGGAACGCAACCAAGCAGAAGTTGCTATTATACAATCAAGAAATATTATTTCAGCATACAAAGCTTTAATTGTGGGTATAAATCAAAGCGGCAAGAAACCAGACCCTTCTCAATTCGACACAAGTAGAGAGTGATTAATGGCAGAAGAACAAAAAATAACTACGTCGAAGGGTGAACAAATACCTTATCAATATAAGCGAGCTCGTAATGAAGGTTTAACGGATGAAGACATTGCGTCTTACCTAAGCCAAGAAACAGGGTACGATCTAAACGCAGCGTATGAAGCGGGTCTTAGTCCAACCGACGTCATTACTTATCTTGCAGACGTTGAAGACAACCCCGTTGCAGCGTCTGCAAGAGGTGGTTTAAGAGGTACAGCTCAAGGTATGGCTATGGTCACTGGTGGGGCGCTGGGCGCTCCCCTCGGTCCTTTGGGAATTGCGGGAGGTGCTTTATTTGGTTTATTCTTCGCTGAAGGTTTGAATTCAATATTTTTAAATGATCAAGAGTATATTAACATAGGGAGTGAGACTTTTTCGGAGTCTATGACTGCGGGGGCTCCAATAGTGGGCGCACCTTACAAGATAGCCGCAAAGCAACCTTTACAAAGCACCAGTATTTTCATTCACGATTATATGAAAAGTAAGGGTCTAAAACCAAGCGTTGGTGTGACGCCCGTTGACAGAATTCTAGATTCAGCTCGACGAAGCCCCGGCACATTTGGTGCATATGAACTGGGGGCATTAACTTCAGGCTCAGCAGCGGGGGCTATAGTTGAAGAATCTGATCCCGGCAATACCTTAAAAAGATTTGGTGCTGAATTATTTTTTGCTACAGCAGGTAATCCTACAACCATTATAGCAAAATCTTACAATCCAATAAAGACAGGGATTACAAATTTTATCAGTGGTCGTACAGTAGGCGGTAAACAACAAAAATTAGGAGCTCAAATTGTAAAAATACTAGAGGATTTTGGAGAAGATCCTGAGCAAGTTGCTAAAGCGCTGAATGATTTGAGTGAAACAGAGTTACAAATTCGTGCTAGAGAATTAAACATAGAGCCCGGCAAGATAAGATCTGCTTTAAAATCACAAAGCCCTGCATTAGCCTTATTAAACAACGCTTTAATTAAAAGCAAGCGCTCCAAACCTGAAGCAAAAAGAGCGATTGAACAGAATGCCCAAGCGATGAGCACGATCGTAGATCTATTGGTACAAATGGATAATCCAGAGGCGTTAGCTTTAGCTGCTGAAGTGCAACTTAAAAATTACGAGACAACACTGGCTACTTTGTTGGACTCTGCAATATCCGATGCAATGGAGACTGCGGGTAAATCTTTATCTACTACACAAGATGATGGCGCACAGGCTGGTAATATTATTAGTGAAAGCATCAGTCGTATAATGAAACTGGGCAGGGATCAAGAAAAAGTTCTTTACAATTTAGTCGATAAGAAAGAAGAAGCTTCTGCTACAAACGTAATCAAAACATTTGATAAGATATTAGCAGACGAAGTATTGCCCGAAGAGCCTTTGCCTGCTCTTATAACCAAGTTTGTTGCTCGCGTTTCAGGTCGGGATGCCGAGGCATCAAACCAATTTACCAAGGAATATCAAGAGGGAATTGCGCGAATTTCTAAAATGGATGAGCGTGCTTCGACATTGTTACAAAAAGCAGAAGATTGGACTGCAAAATATAATGTGGACGATGAGCTTGAAGGACAATTAGGCGCCAACTTTAATTTGCAAAGAACCATAATTGAAATGAAGGGCGATCCAAATGCCAACTGGCCTTTACTTATCAGGGATCTTTCTGAAGCAGCTAGTCGTTTTAGAGAAAAAGGACCTGACACTGTTGGATCTTCTTACCTTACTTCTTTACAGAGAAGTAGAGTAGCTTCTTATGCAGAGAAAATGATTGATTACGTTCAAGCTTTGCAAAAGGTAGGGGATGAACGCGCCTTTCAACAATCAATGGGGACTCGTAAATTAGAAATTGGAGAGTCTCAAATTGCTCAAGCAAGCGAAGTAACGTTGGGCGATCTTATGAAATTCAGAAGCACGATGCTGGGTTATACACGCGATTCTTTAGCTGCGGGTCAATATAGAAACGCGCATTTTTATGGTAAAATGGCGGAAGCGGCTTTGGATGACTTAGGTTTAAAAGTGAATGCAGGGGATAATGTTGACCCTAAAATGTTAACGGAAAATCAACAAAAGTTGCAAAACGCTTTTGCATACAGCCGCGCTTTTAATGATGTTTTTACGAGAAGTTTTTCTGGAACTGTCTTAGCTAAAAAGGGTACGGGGGGTGACCGAATACCGCCAGAACTTCTTAAAGACAAAGTGTTGGGCGGCAGCGTCAACTCAACCAATTTAAATTTATTACAACTACAGGATGCGGCGGAGTTTTTAGTGAAAAACGTGGGTGAAGAATTTGCTGAGACTTCATCAAAAGAATTAGGCACTGTTTTAGCGGCACAAGAAACAATGCTTAGAGGCGCCGTCTCGCAATTTTATAATCCGCAAACTAACCGCGTAAACATGAATGGTTTGACCACTTGGATGAATCAAAACGATGCTGCTTTATCGCGTTTTCCTACGCTTAAAGAGGAGCTGGGCAATGCGGTGTTGGCTCAAAAAACTTTGGCGGACATAACAAAAGAAAACAGTTTGTTTAACAAAGACCTAAAAAATCAATTAGCTTTTGGAAAATTTCTTGGTCAAGACGAACGACCCGGCGATGTGATAGGTGAGATTATCGGGGATCCAAACAACAGAACAGCCACACCTTCTAAAAATATGAATGCTTTAATGTTGGCATCAAGACGAGCAGGCGATGATGTTTTTAAGGGGCTGCGCTCTGCAATCATGGATCACGCTTACGCCTATTCAGGCTTGCACAAGGGTGAGGGAGAGGGCAGTTTAATAGCCTACAAGGACTACTTTACAAAACCCTTGGCTCGCGGCAAAGACTCGTTGCTTACCATGATGCGCAAGCAAGGCATGTTTTCAGATAGCGAAGCAACACGATTTAATACTTTGTTAAATGAAATGTCCTTTGTTGAAAGAAATTTACAAAGTGGGAAAGCCGCAGAACTTTCGCCTGAAGATGTGCCAAAAAGTTTAGAAGATCTTGTTGTTCGTGTCATCGGTGCGCGTACTGGTTCTCAAGTTGCGCAGAGCTTGGGCATGACTCAATCCATACAAGTGCCGGGTTTCTTTGCGCAAGAAGCTAGAAACCGTTTTATTTATATGCCCAAAAAATATTTAGGGGATCTTTTGGTGCAGGCCGCAGAGGATCCTAAGCTGATGTCTTTAATAATTGCCAGAGGCGTTGAGGGTAAGACAAACAATCAAAAAATGCGATTAAATCGTCAGTTGCGCGCATACTTATACAATGCTGGTTTTGTTCCCGCCCGTGAAGAAATAGAAGAAAACATGGAGGAATTCACATTTCCAGATGTCAATTTAGGATCTATGGCGGAAGCAGCAGAAATGCCCTCCCAACAAGAACTTGAAAACTATTTATCTTCGGTGTCCAATCAACCCCCCCAGACGGCGCCGATAAAGCCTGTACCACTTCAGCCAACTCCTCCCGTGGCTAACCCCAGTGGTACAGGCAATAATAACCAGAGAACGCAATATTCAACGGTTTTTCCGAATGACCCCATTGCGAACTTAATAAAAGAACGGGAACAAGGTACAAAGGCAGGTATCGGTTCTTTGTTTGGTAACTAAAGTAACCACTGCTTTGCCTCTTCGCCTAGCACGCGGCCAGCAAGATTAATCTTGTTACGCAGCGCCTGTATTATCTTTTCGTCAATTGTTTTCTCTGCAAGCAAATCAATGTAGGTCACAGGTTTTTCCTGTCCTATTCTGTGAGCTCGGTCTTCAGATTGAAGTCGTATCTCTAAATCGTAGCTGTTGCTGAAGTATATCATGGTGTTGGCGGCAGTCAGGGTAATGCCATATCCGCCTGTCTTTGGTTGTCCGACAAAGAAACGCAAGGGGTTATCTTCGTCTTGAAATGTATTCACAATCTGTTGCCGTTCGTTTTGAGGGGTTTCCCCATAATAACAGGCGGCAGCATCATCGCCGTATTTCTTTTTAAGTGCATTTGTAATCTCTACAATGTCGTGCGACCACGTTGCCCAGATAATTGCTTTGCCGTTTACTTCCTCCACAACGTCTAACAAGTCGTTTAATCGGTTGCTTTTCAAATCAAGCATTTCACCTTCATCTGTTTTAAGATGCCCACAGGTAATTTGCTGCAAGCGCATAATCTGTGTCAATACGCTTTGTGTTGTTGTGAGCTCGCCGTTTTCCAAAAGAACAAGAGCGTGCTTTTTCATTTGATCATATGCTTTGCGCTGGTCTAAAGTCAGGTGGACGTTACGCGCCTGATACACCTTCTTCGGCAAATCTAAGCAATCTTCTTTCAACACTCGCGTGCTAATAGGCTCCAGCTTCTCTGTGAGCTCATCTAAGCGCCGATAGCCTACTACTTCGTTAAATGACCTAGCCCCCATCATTCGCTTCTGTATGACCGCGTAGCGGCTTTGAAAAGCAAAGAAAGAATTAAAGCCTAAACATTTTTCTTCTAAAAAATCACACTGACTGAACAAATCCATAGGGCTTTTTGTAATCGGCGAGCCTGTCAGAATTCTACGATATCTACAAAGCCTGCCACATTTGATAATGTTCTTGGTTCGCTGCGCCTGTCTATTCTTTATAGTAGTGCTTTCGTCCACAACCATGATGCTTTTTGGATTGAGTTTAAGAAAATCTAAGGCCGTTTCGGAGCCCTTGCCAGATGAAAAGGCTTCTACATTCATCACAAATATGTGCAAGGTCTCTGGCTCACGGAACTTAGGTATTGCAAAATCTTTGAGCTCTTGGAGGAACTTTTTGGACACCATTGGTTGCCAGCGCAGTATTTTGTGTTTGATTCGCTCAGGCAAGTGCGTAGGTATTTCACCCTGTATCCAGTTGTCATAAACCCCTTTGGGCGCCAGTATTAAAGCAGTGTCTATTTCACCCGCTTCAAACAATGCGGCTATAGTATCAATGGCTACTTTGGACTTTCCTGTACCCATTTCCATAAACAAAGCATAGTATTCTTTCCGCCAAGAGTCTTTCCATGCTTGCTTTTGATGCTCGTATGGTTCAGTCTTAAATTCGTACATCTTTTTTTTCTCCTTGACACCTTACGATATATAGAAATATATAAGATGGCAAGAGGCTACAAACCTCTTTGATAACGAAACATGAAACACGGAACACGGAGCTTACATGAGTAGCATTCTAAGTTTAATGGAAGACGATGCGTCTTCAAACAGCGTTGAAACCGTATCTGGTGAAGGGCTGAAATCAGTTGCAGAGATAGCAACAAGAATTCGGGAAACCGAAGAAGAGATCGAAAAGATCGACACATACCTGAAAGAAAAGAAGAAAGAGTTACTAAAGTTAACGGATGAAGACATGCCGTCAATGCTGACAGAACTCGGAGTTTCTTCTTTTACATTAGCAGATGGGGCAAAGGTTGAAGTAAAGCCTTTGTACGGAGCTGCTATACCCTCAGCAAAGAAAGAAGAAGCTTTCGAATGGCTGCGGGATAACAATCATGCGGACATTATTAAGAACGTAGTGTCTTGCAGTTTTGGAAGAGGTGAAGATCAAAAAGCCTCAGAGCTTTTATCTGACATGAGCAAAAAGGGTTTAGTGCCCGAACAAAAAGAAGGCGTGCACAGTGCTACCCTACGCGGGTGGGTACGTGAGCGTGTGGAAAATGGGGATTCTTTCCCTATGGATTTATTTGGTGCTTTTGTAGGAGAGCGCGCAGTGATTAAGAAAGGAAAAATATAATGGCTGGCAAAGAAGTAGCAACAAAAGGCAAAACAGAAGTAGCGGCATTTGATATGTCTATCTTTGAAGAGGACGCAGGCGTTGGTAATGAAAACATTACGCAAGACGATCTTGCGCTTCCGTTTCTAAAAATACTGTCTGGCCTTGATCCTCTGCTTGACGAGCTTGAAGATGCTCGCAAGGGGGACATTTATAACACTGTGACAGGCGAACTGTTTTCAGGCAAAGATGGTGTGAAGGTTATACCGTGTGCGTATCAGCGTAGGTTCATTGAATGGGCTCCACGCGGCACGGGCACTGGCGCACCAGTCAATATCTTTACGCCAGATGAAAAGCGTCCAGAAACAGAGCGTTCGAAGGACGACAATCGCGACTACGTTAAAGGTGGTGATGGGACATACATTGAAGACACTCATCAGCATTTTGTTTTGGTCATGGACAAAGACGGTGCCGCGCAGCCTGCATTGATTGCAATGAAATCAACGCAGCTAAAGAAGTCTCGTAAGTGGAACTCAATGGTACAGGGTCGCATGGCCACAGGCAAAAACGGTGCGCCGTTTCAAATGCCACGGTTTAGCCACGTATACAGCTTAAAGTCTGTAAAAGAAGAGAACAGCAAGGGTGCTTGGCACGGCTGGGACATTGCTTTAGACAAACAGGTGGACGACGTATCTGTCTATGGACAAGCAAAACAGTTTGCTCAATCCATCCAAGCGGGTGATGTAAACGTTAAACATTCTCAAGACGACGAAAACGGTAACGAAGCACCGTTCTAATTTAAATTGGGTCGCACTTAGTTGCGACCCTAATTGTCTCTTGAGGTTAAAATGTCTGACGCAAAAAAGTTTGCCGAAATATTTGACGGCCTGAAGCAAGCCTTTGGCACGTATAAAATAAATAAACAGCAGGCAAACGGAAAAAATACGGGGAAAGCCACAGTAGTTCGTGAAGAACGGACAACGGAGCTTTGGGAAGGCCACTTGTCTGGCAAAGGTCAAAGCGTTGGTATTATTCCAATCAACGAGGAAAACAAAGTCAAGTGGGGTTGTATCGACGTCGATCAATATCCTCTTGACCACAAAAAAATTATTGAGCGGGTTCGAAAGATTAAACTGCCCCTGATTGTATGCCGATCTAAATCAGGCGGCGCTCACCTGTTTATCTTTGTAGATGACTGGGTGTCCGCCAGAGAAATGCAGGATGTGCTAAATCATATGTCTGCGGCTCTTGGGTATGGCGGATCAGAGGTATTTCCAAAACAAGTTAAGTTATTTCTGGATCGCGGCGACGTAGGGAACTTCCTGAACTTACCCTATTATGATCAGGAAATGGGCTTGCGATACGCCTTTAACGACGATGGATCTGCGGCTAGTTTAAAAGAATTTTTTGAGCTGCACAAAAAGCATGTGCAGACACGCGAGCAACTGCTTGCGCTAACAGTAGAAGAGAAGCCTGATGAGATACTACCAGACGGACCGCCCTGCTTACAGCTCTTGGCTAAGCAGCGTATCTCGGAAGGTGGGCGTAACAACGGCCTGTTTAATCTGGGCGTTTATCTTCGCAAAGCATACCCTGATAGCTGGGAGTCGGAGATACTGACTTACAACATGCAGTATCTGGATCCGCCATTGCCGTTAAGCGAAGTCAACATTGTTGCCAAACAGCTTCTAAAAAAAGACTACGCCTACAAATGTAAAGACGCGCCTATCAATAGTTACTGCAACGCGGAACTATGCAGAACTAGGAAACATGGCATAGGAGCCGCTGTAGCAGGTGCTACAATCGCGAACTTGCGTAAATACAACTCTATCCCCCCAGTATGGTTTATGGACGTTAACGGAGAGCCTCTGGAGCTCGACACAGAAGCGTTGATGAACCAGAGCCAATTCCAGAGGTCTTGTGTAGAGCAGTTGAACCACCTACCGCGAACCGCGCGCAAGGAACAATGGGAAGCTCGGATCAACCAGTTGCTGATGGATATGACAGAAACAGAGGGCGCCATTGTTGAAGTGTCTGAAGATGCGTCAATCGACGGTCAGTTTTACGATTATCTGGAAGAGTTCTGTACAACAATGCAGCAAGCCGAAGTACGGGAAGAAATATTATTGCGCCGACCTTTTACAGATGACGACGAAGGCCGCACGTATTTCAGGTTAAAAGACTTTGAAGCGCATTTGCGTAAGAACAAATTCTTTGAGTACAAGTCCCACAAGATTGCCCAGCGCCTACGGGATCGCAATGGCGAAAGCACTGTCGTAAAGATCAAAGGCAAAGCCGTGCGCGTCTGGGTTATTCCCTCTTTTGAAAATGTAGCAATAATCATGGATACTCCTGATTTCGGAGAAAGTAATGAGGCGCCGTTCTAATGTTTCGTATATTCGGTCCGCCGGGCACAGGCAAAACAACAACCCTGCTTAACATGGTGGATACAGCTATCCAAGAAGGTACAGATCCAAGCAACATTGCGTTCCTAGCGTTTACCAGAAAAGCTGCGTATGAGGCCAAGGAACGCGCCGCACGGCGCTTTGACCTGAACCCCGACAAAGACTTGCCGTACTTCAGAACACTGCACTCTCTGGCCTATATGATGTTAGGGCTCAAAGAAAGCCAGCTCATGCAAAGGGAACACTTCGATGAGTTGTCTAATAAAATCGGCATAGTTCTTACAGTTAGGTCGGCAGTGCTCGACGAAGATGATGTTGGCCTAATAACTTCAGACCATCCTATCATAGGGCTCATCAATCTGGCGCGGCTCAAGAAGACAACATTGAGGACAGAGTACAATCGCAGCGACATAGAAGAAGAGTGGATGACGGTAGATTACGTCAACCGCGCTTATCACGACTACAAGAAAGCACATGGTCTAATTGACTACACCGATATGCTGGTGGAGTTTGTAGACAACGCCGTCAACTACTGCCCAGAGTTTGACCTATGTTTTATGGACGAAGCGCAGGATTTGTCCCCGTTACAATGGGACATTGCTCATGCCTTGGATAACAGGGCAAAAAGCATGTACGCTGCGGGGGACGATGATCAGGCGATTTATAAATGGGCAGGCGCCGACGTAGATCATTTCATAGGACTGAAAAGCGGTTCCGAAGTGTTGGAGCAATCCTATCGTATCCCCGCAGAAGTACATAAAGTTGCCGCGCGCATATCCAGTAGAATTCAAAACAGGTTTCCAAAGAAGTATCTGCCCAGAAAAGAAACGGGCAAAGTCCAACGCATTTACAGCATTTCAGAAATTGATATGTCCGAAGGGGACTGGCTTATAATGGCGCAAGCGAACTACATGCTATCCAGCGTAGCAACGCAGCTCAAGTATGACGGCTATCTGTTCGAACGCAACGGCCACCGATCCATACCTGAAAAGATAAGCACGGCGGTAAATGGTTGGGAGCGCCTACGCAAAGGGCATCAGATTGATTGCAACACGGCTCAGGCAATATACGATTACATGACAGGCAACGGTGTGCGCATTGCACGAGGCTTCAAGCGGTTTAGTGAACACGATAAAGACAAGTCCTTTGATCTGCCAACCCTGCAACTACAGTATGGGCTCGGAGCTGACGATACCATGATCTGGCACGAAGCAATGGATAAGCTGCCCGTGGTGGATCAGATATATATCACATCGCTGTTGCGCAGGAGAGAAAAGTTTAATGCCGTGCCCCGCATAAGATTATCCACGATCCACGGGGCAAAAGGTGGAGAAGCGGACAACGTAGTTTTGTTTACCGATCTATCTACCGCCGCATTGAAAGAACGGGGGGACGACATTCATCGTGTCTTTTACGTGGCGGTAACAAGAACGAGACAAAATTTATACATCGTTGAACCCGAAGACGTATTAAGGAGTTATACAATATGAAAAGAGAACAAGTTTTAAAGCAAGCAGACAACCTTGTGAACGGCGATCGGGCAAAAGATTATGGCGATGCGTTTGAAAACCATGAGCGCATTGCTGACGGCTGGAACCTCATCATAAGTTCCGCCCTTTTAAGTCATGGTAAAATAACCCCTGCACACGTTGCACTGATGATGGATTGGGTCAAAACCAGTCGGTTGTTAGAAACCATAGATCATATGGACTCATGGATAGACAAGTGCGGGTATTCTGCGTTGGGCGCAGAATTTACAAAAAATCAAAGAGAGCAGGATGAAAACAACAAAAATGCAATTTCCACTATTCACGCCAAAAACTGAGTGGGTTCCGCCTTCGGAGCTGCCAGACCTACGTGGATCTAAAGTTCTATGTATAGACGTAGAAACAAGAGACCCGCACATTAAACAAAAAGGGCCGGGCTGGCCGACCAAAGATGGTGAGGTAATAGGCTACGCTATTGCCACCGAAGGCTGGTCTGGATACTTTCCAACGCGGCACCTCGGCGGCGGCAACATAGACGAAAGCATCGTCAAGAAATGGTTGCAAGCGCATCTCAAAACAGAATGCGATAAAGTCATGCACAACGCCCAGTATGATCTGGGCTGGTGCCGTGCGATGGGCTTCGAAGTCAACGGTCGCATTATAGATACAATGATGACCGCCAACTTGTTAGATGAAAACAGGTTTAGTTACAGCCTGAACGCGCTGGGTTACGATTATCTAGGTCAAACAAAAAACGAACGTGACCTTGTAGAGGCCGCAAAAGAATTCAACGTAGATCCCAAAAGCGAGATGTGGAAGTTACCCGCCCAGTTT
>Ga0208666_1001186_pt1 | contig 11837 bp, 18 predicted proteins | sample 5B_taG_FD_184078 | JGI IMG/M metagenome (GOLD analysis project Ga0208666, IMG submission 184078) | Marine viral communities from the Subarctic Pacific Ocean - 5B_ETSP_OMZ_AT15132_CsCl metaG (SPAdes) (version 2) | ecosystem: Environmental > Aquatic > Marine > Oceanic | place: Pacific Ocean...
AAAAAGCTTTAGACTACATTAGAGCAGGCGGTAAAATGGCAGTGATTGAAAACAAGTACGTCTTAACACCAGATGTTAAGAAACAATTAATTGAATTAACTACATTGTAAATGAACAAAGAAAAGGTATTAGAAAAGTTAAAAGAAGATGAACATTATTATGGCAAGTTTGGTAAACAATTCTTGAGTAACAGTGACATATCTACTTTGCTTACTAATCCTTTAGCTTTAGGCGAACAATCAAAAATGTCTTCAGCCTTTCTTGTTGGTGGTTATTTTCATACTGCAATACTTGAACCGGATAAATTAAAAAAGTTTAAGATAATTGAAAGCAGTACGAGAAACACAAAACATTATAAAGAAATGTCTGGCGGCGAACTGTGTTTATTACAACACGAAGTCGATCAAATTGAATTGATGACCGACAAATTAATGAGTAATGATATATGCCGAGGTTTAGTCCGAGGTATAGATGTTGAGTATGAGAAGCCTGGTATAGTGGAGCTTGAAGGCAATATGTGGAAAGGAAAAGCTGACATCATAAACCATGATGATCAACTAATCATTGACCTGAAAACCACTTCCGACATACATGCTTTCAGGCGTTCCGCTTACCGTTATAATTATGACAGTCAGGCATACATCTATAGTAAATTATTCGGCTATGAATTTGTGTTTATGGTAATAGATAAAAAGACACATCAAATAGCAGTTATTGATTGCTCACCAGATTTTTATAAGTCAGGTGAGGCTAAAGTTAAAAGAGCCACTGAGGCTTACGACTTATTTTTTAAAACAGAAGGATTTGAACCTTCACAATATTTTATGAATTTAACCCTTTAAAACCCTTATTATTATGGCAAGAAGAAAAAAAGCAACAACAAAATTATGTGCAATGACGGGAATGACATTTCCGACAACAGAGTTTTATGCAAACAAAACATCTTCAGATGGATTGCATGCGTATAGCAAAAAAGCTGATAACTTCAGAAGAAGATTACAAGCTACAGGAGCTACAGTAGGAACTACTGAGCTAAGAACTATGTTCAATAACTTATTTCAAACAGCAGTATAATATGGCTAGTATAATTAAAACAAGTATTAACCTAAACGAGATACCAAAAGACAAAATCATTATTGGTAAGAAAGGTAAATATTTACCTATTACAATTACTATCAATGATGAAGTCGATCAGTTTGGCAATCAAGGACCGGTTGTAGTTGCTCAATCCAAGGAGGAAAGAGAAGCTAAAAATCCTAAAGTTTATTTAGGTAATGTTCAAGTAGTTTGGACAAATGGTGATAATGTTGATGCAGCACCAAGATCAGATCAACCAACACAAGCAGCAGCTCCGGCTCCTGCAGTAGCAGATGATTTACCATTTTAAATAGTTAGTTAATGCAAGTAAACAACACGGAGATTAATGGTTTTTTAATCGACCAGTTTAACCAACACAATTTAGATGTTGGTAAAGCACAGGGGATTTGTCCCCTGTGTTCGTCTAATAGAAAACCAGAAAATAGAAAACAAAAGTGTGCCTCTTACGATTGGGAAAGAGGTTTGGGTACTTGCCATCACTGTGATTCAACATTTCAATTACATTCATATCAACGTAAAGGGTCTGCGCTTAAAGAGTATGTTAGGCCCAATGCGTTGGATGTTGTTGACCCTAAACAATTAGGTTCAAAAGTATATGAGTGGTTCCAATCACGAGGTATATCCCAAAAAACTTTAGATGACTTAAATGTTACAGAAGGCAAAGAGTTTATGCCACAGACCGGCAAGTCCGAGAATACAATTCAATTTAATTATATAATGGGCGACCAACTCATTAATGTTAAATATAGAGACGGCAGAAAGAATTTCAAATTATATAAAGGTGCTGAGAAGATATTTTATAACATTAATAGTATAGTTGGTTATGACGATTGTATAATAACAGAAGGTGAAATGGATGTGTTAGCATTGCATGAAGCTGGAATTAAAAATGCAATATCAGTTCCTAACGGAGCTACACTAAATTCAAATAACTTAGATTATTTGGATAACTGTATAGATTACTTTGAGAATAAAGAAAAAGTAATACTAGCTGTAGATAATGACGAACCAGGTCAAGCACTACAACAAGAATTTATAAGACGACTCGGAGCAGAAGTTTGTTACTTAGTTACATTTGAAGATTGCAAAGACGCAAATGAATATTTAATAAAATACGGTAAAGAGAAATTAGTTAAACGTATTGAAGGAGCTAGGCCAGTTCCATTAGAAAATGTAACAACCTTAAAAGATATAGAAGATGAAATTACAGACTTTGTACGAAATGGCTTCAAGCGTGGGTATCAAATTGGTTTACCTAATTTTGATAATATTTTTAGTACTTATACTGGCCAGTTTATCACTGTTACTGGGATACCTAGTAGCGGAAAATCAGATTTCGTTGATCAGATGGTAGTCGGGTATAATCAAAACTATGCATGGAAAACAGCATTTGCATCGCCTGAGAATGCACCAACATATTTGCATGCTCATAAACTAATGAGAAAAGTTTGGCAGGATATGCCGCGTAAGCATGATATTGGTACAAATAAATGGAATCAGGTAGCAGAACACGTTAATGATAATTTCTTTTTCATTGACATGGAAAGATACACACTTGAATCTGTATTGCGTAAAGGTGCTGAGTTAGTAAAACGTAAAGGTATTAAATGTTTGGTAATAGACCCATTTAATAAAGTCAGAGACGTCGATTGTAAAACTGAAGACGTTAATAGATACACAATGGAGTATCTAACAAAGATTGAAACGTTTGCTAAAAAGTATGACGTATTAGTGTTTATAGTAGCGCATCCAACTAAAATGTATAAAGATAGTAATGGTAAGATTGAAGAACCAACTATGTATAACATTAAAGGTGGAGGTGAATGGTATGATGCATCTTATCATGGTATATTAGTTCATAGAGATTATGAAAACAAAACTGTTAAAGCTAAAATACTTAAAGTTAAATTTCAGAATTTAGGAGAGAACGGAGCTGAAGCTTATTTTACGTGGGAACCTAAATCTGGTTGTTTTATACCACACGAAGTTGCTATACACGATGATGAACCAATGCCCTGGGATTAATGAAAAGTTTATATAAAAGAAGAAAGAAAAACTATTTACCGTCGTATATTGCTACGCCTGAAGAACAAGAATGGAAATTGTTTTGTACAAAAAAGAACATAAGAATTTCACCTTGGGCCACACAATTAGATGGTCAATGGAAAATATGTATAAACTTAGGCCCGTATAAAAAAGGAGAGAAGTGTAACTTTGCTCCGCATATATACGATAAAGAAACACTATGGCCAGAATATTATAGAATGTGTAAATATTATTATGATAAATATAGAAAATCAGTATAGAGGATTAGTTGCTGCAATATTACAGTCAGCTCCTAATAAAGAAGATAGAACAGGTGTTGGAACTAAATCTGTATTTGGCAGACAGTTAACACACGATATGTCTATAGGCTTTCCTTTACTTACAAATAAAAAAATGTATTTCAATTCTGCAAGAACAGAATTACTATGGATATTAAATGGTAGAACAGATATGAAATACTTACAGGATAACAACGTATCTTATTGGGATGCTGATTATAAAAGATCAGGCAGAACAGATGGTACTCTTGGTCCTGTATATGGCCATCAATGGCGTAAGTGGAAGATAGCAGATGGTGCATACACAAGATATGCAGATCAATTGTATAATTTAGTTAAAAACATTAAAGAGAATCCTAACTCAAGAAGATTATTAGTTAGTGCATGGAATGCATCTGAATTAGATAATATGGCATTGCCTCCTTGTCATTATGCTTTTCAAGTATATATAAATAACGGCAAGATGGATTTAATGTGGGTTCAAAGATCTGCTGATGTGTTTTTAGGATTGCCTTACGATATAGCTATGTATGGTTTATTATTAGAATTATTATGTAAAGAAACAGAATATATTCCTGGTAAACTTATAGCTCAACTTGGTGATTGTCATATATACAATAATCATATTGATGCTGCAACCTGTTATATGTACAGAAGAGAATCAAACAACCTACCCGAATTAAAATTAAATGAAGGTATTAAAATAATAGATGATAAATTACATATACCAAGTAAAGAATCTATTGAAATATTAAACTATAACCCTTTGCCAGCAATACCGGCAAAATTAAACGTTGGAAAATAATGTATTATTTATATCACATTCCAGGTAAAAAAATCGGCGTTACACGTAATCTTAGTAAAAGAGTTACGCAAACGCAGGGTTATAAACCTACCGAGTACGAAGTTTTAGATCAGTCTGATGATATAGATTATATATCAAAGAAAGAACTAGAACTTCAAAAGTCTTATGGCTACAAAGTAGATATTAAACCTTATAAAAATTTATTTAAAATGAAAATAAACGTAACCGACCAAACCACAACATTCCCTGTGCCAGTTGCTAAAGTTAAAGGCAGATTGATGGATCAGATTGGAATGACATGGACAACCAGCTTTGGTAAAATATTATTAGATGTTGAAACAGCACAATGGATTGCATCTAACGCGCATACGTCCATGTTTAATAGCGATAGAAGCTATGTATATAATAAAGCACTATGGGAATTTTATTGTTCACATAACAGCTTAGAATCATTAAACATTGATACTGATAAAAACATATTTGATAGTATTAGAACATGGGCTAAAGTAAGAGGCTTATATGAAAAAGGAGATACAAATACACAGTATGTAAAACTTCAAGAAGAAGCTGGTGAGTTAGCTAAAGCTTTATTAAAAGATGATCAACCAGAAGTTGTCGATGCTATTGGTGATATTATAGTTGTTCTTACTAACTTAGCTCATTTAAGAAACGTTAAGATTGAAGATTGTATTGACTCAGCTTATGATGTTATTAGTAAAAGAACAGGTAAAATGATTAACGGAACTTTTGTAAAAGATGAGTAGTTTTAGAGACCCTGTTGTTGAAAGAGTTGTAGACAAATTCAAACAACGATCAGATGTAGGCTATAAAAAATATGGTGTTACACTTGATGACGACCCCTCTAAAATGATTGATTGGCTTAATCATTTACAAGAAGAGTTGATGGATGCTGTATTGTATTTACAAAAAGCTAAAGAAACTTATGAGAAAGAAAAGAGTATATAAAAGAAAGAGAGGTCCTGTCGTAGCTAAAAAAGTTATTTACGATGGGATCCACTTCGCTTCTGGTTTAGAAAAATATATGTATAAAGCTTTAAAACAAGCTAATATAAAAGCTAAATACGAAGGCGAAACTTTTGTATTAATAAATGGTTTTCATTTTGAAAACAAAGTATACGAAAGACAGTCTAATAGTAAAGGCATATTTAAAAATAGAGGTTGTAAAAGAATACTACCAATTAAATATACGCCGGATTTTATAGGAGAAGATTTTATAATAGAAACTAAAGGTAGACCTAATGAATCGTTTCCAATACGTTGGAAATTATTTAAACATTTAATGACAAAACAATTTCCAGGCTATACTTTATATAAACCACAAAATCAAAAAGAATGCGATCAGGTAATAGAATTAATAAAAACGCCGGAAAGCATTTAGCTCGAAGGAAATATAAAGAACGTAAAATAGACACGTACATTAAATGGTCAATAAACAAAAGAGGCTATTTAAAATGGAAAGATCTTATAATGATACACGAACAATATAATATAAAATGTTATGGATGAGAAAGAAGAACCATCAGGAACATGGAGTATGGCATTAGGAACATACCCAGGAGTACTATTTGGGGCTAGAACTTATGAAGGCCCAACACACACACAACACGTATTTTATCTACCCTTTGTGGATATAGCAATAGAAATAAAAAATTAATTATGAAAGCACCATTATTTACAGAAAGAATTCCGTACAAACCATTTGAATATCCTGAGTATTACACAGAGGGTTGGTTAAAACAAGCTCAGGCCTTTTGGCTACATACTGAAATTCCTATGTCCGGTGATTTAAAAGATTGGAACGAAAAACTAAATGACAAAGAGAAGAACTTGGTCGGAAACATACTACTCGGCTTTGCCCAGACAGAGTGTGCAGTCTCCGACTATTGGACGCAAAATGTTGTCTCGTGGTTTCCTAAGCACGAGATTCAACAAATGGCAATGATGTTTGGTAGTCAAGAGACTATCCACGCCGTTGCATACAGCTACTTGAATGAAACCTTAGGTCTTGAAGACTATGAGGCATTCTTACACGAACCAGCTACAGCAAAAAGATTTGAAAATCTAGTTGCTTATGAAGGTAATGACCCTGTTGGTATTGGTAAAAGTCTTGCAGTATTTTCTGCATTTGCTGAAGGTGTATCTTTATATTCTGCATTCGCTGTGCTATACAGCTTTCAAATGAGGAATATGCTTAAAGGTATAGGCCAGCAAATGAAATGGTCTGTAAGGGATGAATCATTACATAGTAAAATGGGATGTCAGTTATTTAGACATATGTGTTCACAAATACCCGGTCTAAAACAAGAGTGCGAGCCACATATATATTTGGCCGCTTTAGAAATGCACAATGCTGAAATGTCTTATATAAATAAGATGTTTGAGATGGGTGATATAGAAAATTTAACAGCTTATGACTTACAACACTTCATCAAAAAAAGAGTTGGCGACAAACTTGAAGAGCTCGGCTACACTGAAAGAAAATACAAGCAGTGGGACTGGACAGAAAAATCGTATGACCAAAAATCAATTGACAAAATGGCTTGGTTCGATCATCTTACTGGGGGTCACACTCACACTGATTTCTTCGCTATTAGGCCGACTGACTATAGTAAAGCAAACGAAGGAGAAGATTTTGAAGACGTTTGGTAAAAATTAAATTATGGGAGTACAAAAAAACATTAAACAATTGCAAGAGCAAGTGGGAATTTTAAGTGGTGCTTTAACTAATGCATTAAAAGAATTAGATGCTTTAAAAGTATTGTCTCAAGGGACATTAACAGCATTTCAATTACATATTGGTAAAGACGACTGGGACAAACTTGTTGAAGAACTTAAAGATTTAGATAAAAGAGATGTGGAATAAAGAATGGAAAAAAGGTGTAGACTACCCTTCATGGGGTGACACAGATGTATATAAGAAAACAATTGGTGGTGGTTATTTAATTAAAAATGAAACGCCAAGAGACGCATACAATAGAGTTTGTGAAACTGTAGCGAAGCGTTTAGGACGCCCAGAAATGGCCAAAACATTTTTTGAATATATATGGAATGGTTGGCTATGTTTAGCTTCCCCTGTGTTGTCTAATACAGGCTCAGATCGAGGTTTGCCAATATCATGCTTTGGTATTGACGTTGCGGACTCGATATATGACATTGGAAACAAAAATTTAGAGATGATGTTACTCGCTAAGCACGGCGGTGGAGTTGGCATTGGTATAAATCAAATTAGACCCGCCGGCGATAAAATTACAGGAAATGGAACATCTGATGGAGTTGTGCCTTTTTGTAAGATATACGATTCAACTATACTCGCCACAAATCAAGGATCTGTCCGAAGAGGAGCTGCAAGCGTTAATATTAATATTGACCACCCCGATTTTGAAGAGTGGTTGGAAATACGAGAACCTAAAGGAGACGTTAACCGTCAATCGCTCAACCTCCACCAGTGCGCTGTGGTCGGCGACAAGTTTATGCGAAGACTTGATGCGGGCGATAAAAATGCGAGGAGGTTATGGGGAAAGTTACTTCAGAAACGTAAAGCAACTGGAGAACCTTATATCTTATTTAAGGGAAATACAAACAAAAATAATCCAGAGCAATACAGAAAGCACGGATTAAAAGTACATATGACAAATATATGCAGTGAAATTACATTGCATACTGATGAATCACATTCATTTGTTTGTTGTTTATCATCGTTAAACTTAGCTAAGTACGATGAATGGAAAAACACCAATCTAATATACGATAGTATATGGTTTTTAGATGGTGTTTTAGAAGAATTTATACAAAAGTCAAAAGGTAAAGTTGGATTTCATAATTCAGTAAGATCTGCTGAAAAAGGTAGAGCTTTAGGATTAGGAGTGCTTGGATGGCATACATACTTACAAGAACAAGGTTTACCATTTGAAGGTTTATTAGCACAATATGAAACAAGAAAAATATTTTCACAAATTAAAATTGAAAGCGAAAGAGCTTCCATGGCACTTGCAGAGGAGTTTGGTGAGCCTCTATGGTGTAGGGGTTCAGGTTTTAGGAATACTCATCTCCGCGCCATTGCTCCTACTGTTAGCAATAGTAAACTTAGTGGCAATGTTAGTCCCGGTATCGAACCCTGGGCCGCTAATGTATTTACGGAACAAAGCGCTAAAGGTACTTTCATTCGCAAGAACCCTACATTATTAAAGCTATTAAAAAAGCATAAAATTAATACCGAAAAAGTTTGGTTAAAAATTATGAAAGATGGGGGGTCAGTTCAAGGCGTTAAAGAACTTAATGATATAACTATAGGTAAATGGGATACATCAGCGAAAGAAGTATTTAAAACATTTAAAGAAATTAACCAACTAGAATTAGTTAATCAAGCAGGTATAAGACAACAATATATAGATCAGTCTGTTAGTTTGAATTTAGCTTTTCCTAGTGTTGCAGATCCTAAGTGGATTAATAAAGTCCATTATGAAGCGTGGAAGAAAGGTATTAAAACCTTATATTATATGAGAACGGAATCTGTATTGAGAGGTGACATTGCGCAGGCAGCAATGGATGAAAATTGCTTAGCTTGTGATGGATAAAATTTGGAAGAAGCGCGCGTGAGGAAATGAGTGGTTGGTGGGATCCAAATAATTAAGGGGGATTAATTTCCCCCTTTTTTCATTATTACTTTTGTTGAATTAACAATATCTCTACCTGACTTATTGTTATTATAATTATTAATATCTTGCCTAGGTGTTATTTTAGATTCAAATCTATTTGGATTTTCTCTTGGCTCAACTCTTGTGTTATTATTCCAGTTTCTAGAAACATTATTAGGATTCCTGTAAATTCTTTCTTCTCTATTATCTACTTTTTTTCTTAATCTATTAGCTATAACATCTACATTTGGTGTTCCTCTTCTTTCCTTCATTATAGCTCTCTGTCTCCATATTTTATATGAATTATATTGCCAAGGGGTATACCATTGATATGCTCCCCAGTTATTATAAGTTAAAGCCCATTCGTACCAAAACTGACTTCTGTTCCAGTAAGCGTCGATAGGACTTAATGGTTTCCAAAACCTATAAACAAATGATGAAGTATAAAACGAATAAGGTTGCTTCATCGCAAACTGTGCATAATCCCACCTAAATCTAAAATCAGTTCTCATCTTCCAATTTAATCTTGAAAAAGATAAGGTATCTATTTTTACAGTATTAGGAACTTCTAATACTACAAATTTAGTAGGCTTATGATTAATAGTGGATAATTGAACAGACCCACATCCTGTTAGTATTAATAATAAAATTAAAATGTAATTTTTCATTTTTTCATGTGTTTAGTTAAATTTGGATAAAGCTCTATGACAAAGTCATGTACTTTATTTATAAACTTAATTATGATTTTTTTCATATAACCATATATTTAGTTTTGTTGTTCTCGTCTTTGTATGCTTTCAAACATCTTTTTCTATTTGAATCAGCATCTACATAACTTACATGCACCCAATCTGGGTTTTGATCGGTACCAAATTCCCAAATCATCTGATCGTAATCTAAGTTATCTTTTATGTATTTATACATATCTGCATTTGACATATAGCCATATGTGTCGTCTAAATCCATTGCCCTGCCCTGACAATGCTGCGATTTTGCACTCCCGCCAATCGCTTGATTTAATTCTGGGCTGCGATAAAATGAGTTAATTTTAATCGGCCCATTAACGTGTTTTCTTAATGGTTCAAATACTTTCTCAGCAATCAATTCCATATTTTGTAATTCATAATCACCGGGTGTATTATCTATACCTGTTCTCATTGCCGTTGCACTAAACGTTGCTTCTTTTTTACTAATGTGTTCGCTAATCATTTTTTTATAATTTAAATTTACCGCCTATTGTTATTGAATATGTTAATGGAAATGAGTCTGTGCTTTTAGCCACATTAAAACCTAAATTCATTCTAAAGGTTTTAGTCATAGAAAAATCAAAGTTAGCACCACCCACGAATAAAGCGTGCTCATTAAAAACAAATCCATTATCTAATGTACTGTAACTCACTGGTGTTAATGCGGTAGCTAACATAGGTGATACAGTAAATCTTTTAAAGTTATATGGTTTGGTACCAAAAAATACAAATGAAGGCATTATGTTCCAATTTCCTTGGCTATATAATATATTGTTTGATGCAGATACTCCACCAACAAATCCTTTCCATTTATTTTCTTTTTGGCCTATATAAACGTTGCTAATACCAAATGACATATTATAAACGCCATACATATACATTAATCCAGCTGATAATGTTTGCACATTAGCAATACTCCCTTTGTCATAAAAATGGCCAAATACATATTCTTCACCATTCTCTCTAATTATAACTGGAACTTTTTTGTCATATCTATGAAATACATGACCTCTTGAACCACTTAAACTAAATTGTTTTAAGTTGTCCCATATCATCATATTAGCGGAATAATTAAATTCACCGTTCATAGATGATTGTGCAAAGCCAATACCTATAACCTGATTTGCAGCACCATCTAATCCTGACATTCGCATTAGATTAGCAGATATAATTATAGGGTTTGTATTTTTCTTTTTCTTTTTTTTCTTTTCTTCTTCCTCCTCTTCTTCCTCAGACTCCTCCTCGGATTCTTCTTCATCCTCCTCTTCTTCTTCTTCTTCTTTATCCTCTTCTTCTTCTTCTTTTTCTTCCTCCTCTTTTTCCTCTTCTTGCTCATCTTCAGAGTCATCACTATCATCATCGGAATCGTCACTATCATCAGAATCATCAGAATCATCAGAATCATCTCCATCTCCATCTGAATCATCTCCATCTGAATCATCACCTCCATCGTCGCCATCACCTCCATCATCACTATCGCCACCGCCGTCGTCACCGCCTGAATCACCACCACCATCTCCATCACTATCTCCTCCTCCGTCTGAATCACCACCAGAGTCACCACCGCTATCGCCAGTGTCTCCACCACTATCTCCTCCAGAATCAGACCCACTTCCTGAACTATCAGAACCACTTCCGCTTGAATCGGAACTATTGGTATTTGATGTAGATGTTTGTGTTGTTGTTTGTGTAGTTTGGGCCGTAGAGCATGCCGATAACGCATACCACCAGGCATACGTTTGTTCCATCCACGTTCTTAATGCGCCACTGTAAAAATCATTTGCAGTAAAAGTTTTTGTTCTATTATAAAAGGATACTGTTGTGTATCCTTCCATTTGAATTGAAACTTTTTTAATCTCTCCGGTGCATCTATCCGCAAAGGCTTGTACTAATGTTTGAGAATATATACTTGAGGAAAATAATAATAATATTATTATTTTTTTCATTAATGATCAAATATCTTTTTTCTTATCATTCGTTTAACAACCTTAGCAACTGCAGTTTCTAAAGCTTTCTTAGTCGATGTGCCAATTGATGATTGGTTAAACTTAACATCTTCTAAATTCTCATTATTTAATAAAGTCAATTCTCTTGTTGTTGTAGCTTTACCTAAGCCAGATCCTGTCATATATAAACCAGTTTCAGAATCAACAAGCTTAACTTGTAATCCTAATCTTGTAACTAATTTATTTTTAATACCATCTTTTAA
>Ga0208666_1001190_pt1 | contig 11802 bp, 17 predicted proteins | sample 5B_taG_FD_184078 | JGI IMG/M metagenome (GOLD analysis project Ga0208666, IMG submission 184078) | Marine viral communities from the Subarctic Pacific Ocean - 5B_ETSP_OMZ_AT15132_CsCl metaG (SPAdes) (version 2) | ecosystem: Environmental > Aquatic > Marine > Oceanic | place: Pacific Ocean...
AGTCAATACTTTCTCGTATTGTAGGTGTGCTTGTTATGAATCCGTGATATTTGTCATTACTAACAACTCCTGGAACTACTTCTGCCGTAGCTAATCTAATAACTTGATTTACATTAAAGCTACTTGCATCGTAATTGTGATTTCGTAATTCAAAAATCCACTCTTCTTTGATACTTGCACCTAAAGCACCATTGTAATCATTATTACCTGATAAAGCCATTACGCGAGATTTCTTTTAATTGAGTTTTCTATCTCTGGCAATAAATTATCTCTTACAAATTCTTGTGTGCCAATAACATTACCCATAATGTTTACATTGATAGAGCCACTACCACCTGCGTCACCAAAGTCTGGACTTGATAATGGAGTAATATCTACTCGTTCTCTACCACCAGGATTATCTCCAACCATAATCATTTGTTGCCCACCAGTTATAAAAGAACCACCACGAGCAAATGCTGGTGGTTGCTGTCCTGCTATTATACCTGCTTGTGCTGCACCCAATGCTCCAGTAGCTATACCCAATCCTTTTAACCCTCCTGCTGCTGCCATCATAGCTGCAGATTTAACAGGGTTTGTAATTGATATTGCCAATGCTTCTGCTTTCAATTTTGCACTTAGAAGCATAATTTCTGCAACAGTTTTGTGCGTGGACATTATCGTTTTAACAATTTCGTTAGCTTTATTAATTTTAAATATAACAGCTTGTTGTTTTTTGAATTTTTTAAGAGCATCTTTTTCCATATCTTGTCGTTGCTCTGCACTTGCATTTCTAAATCTATCTGTATCTCTTAATGCTTGTAATTCCGATTGTTTTCTTTGCTCTATATTTTGTTGAGCAAGTGACAATATTTTTGTAAAATGTGTTGTAAATAATTCTTCTCTTGTTTTTAATCTAAGAGCTTCACCTTCATCTAATAGTTTTTCTTGTTCTTTAGTTAATTCTTTGTACTGTGAATAAGAGTTTATTAAAGCATTTGGATCAAAAGAAAATGTAAATCCTAAATCTACTTGTTCTGCTTTTGTTTTTGCTATATCTTCTTCAAGTCCTGCTATTTTTCTTACAACAGTTTCATATTTCAGTGCGTGTTGCACTGCAAACTCTGCAAGTTTATTTTTATCTTCTAAAGTATCTCTATTTTCCCTATCTATCCTTAATGATTCTTTTAATCCTTCAACTACCTTATTAAAATGAGCTTCTCCAAATTCCTTGACAAGATTTGTTTTATTTGCAATAGTTTTTTCTAAAGATTTTTCTTGTGCAGCTATTTTATTGTTAATATCAATTAATCTTTGTGTGTGTGGAGCTACTAGTTCATTTGCTTCTGCCAATGTAATAGCATTACCTGCTTGTTCTATTTGTTGTAATTTTATTTTTTCGTTTGCTAATTCTAAATCTGCAGTTTCTTGATTTAATTCTTTTAATTTGCGAATGGTTGTTTCCATAGGAGTTTCATTCATTTGTTTAAAAAATTCAGCTACATTTGAAAAATCTTTTGCAAGTCCTTGAACAATTCCTTTCATTACTATAAAATCTCCAATGGCAGCTTTCATTCTTGTAAATGCGTCTGCCATATTAGAAACTGCTCCAACCATAGTTTGAGAAAGTTTATCGGTAGCACCTGCAATACCAACTTCAGGATCAATCAAAGTTTCTTGCAATGCTTTTCTAAAAGCTGGTAAAGTCATTTTAGATAAATCTTCGATACCTTTTGTATCACGAATAAGTTGCAATATACCTCTTTCACGAAGTATATCTGCTGCTCCTGCACCACCAGCAAATGCTCTACCAAGTGCTTGTGCTGCTTCAGTAGCAGTTACACCCATAAACGCTGCTAAGTCGGCAGTAGGTTTAATCATCTCTTCTGCATTAGTACCAAACGCTTTCAACGCTGCACCAGCTTCAACCACATCTGTTAGTGTAAATGGAGTAGTTGCTGCTACTTGATTAAATTTTTGGAATGCTTTTTCTCCTGCTCTTACAGAACCAAACATAGAATTAAGTCTTACTTGCACAGCTTCAAACTCCATAGAAGTTTGAATTGCACTTCTAATACCTGCTGCCATACCACCAAAAGCAAATGTTACAAGAAGAATTTTATTTCTAATAGAACCAATAGTTCTTTGTAATCCAGCAGTAGAAATACGCATTCTGTTAGAAGCTCTTGTAGTTTTTTTCATTGAAGCAGCAAGTTGTTGGTTACGCATTCTTAAAACTCTTACCTGCTCTTTAAGTTTTGCAATTTGTGTAGAAGTTTTCAACATCGCAGAACGATGCTTTTCTTGAGCCATTAATAATTTCTTGGTAGCAGTAACTGCTTTTAGATTTGCGTTATTAAATTTGCGTTGAGCTGCAGAAATTTTATTTTGCTCTTTTGCTAATCTTTGTAAGTGTCCGATTAACTTATCGGCACTTCCACCTGTAGTAAATTCTAATTGTATTTCAAACTGTTTAGCCATTTTTCATATTGTTGTAATGTTTTGATTGTATATAATTTAACATTTTTTCTATAACATTGCACTTATCAATCCATTTTTTTGGTTGATTTCCGTATGATCCTTCATAAGGGGGTACTTTCATCTTTTTACAATAGGTATATCGTTGTATATCTCGTTGATATTCTTTGTTTATAAAGTTGTTTGTACAGGCAAAAAAAGGTAGGTGTGATTTGATAGCTTCGTGTATTTCAAACTTTCTTTCAGAGGTTGCGTTATGTTCTTCAACTTCTTCTTTTAATAGCTTGATTACATACCATATATCGTCCATAGATGTAAAGGTGTGAATGCTGTTATTCTTTTTAAGAGGTAACTTAGCTTTATATGGAAAGGTAGAATATTTGCAACCCTCACACCAATCATCTATTAATATGTTTAATTCAAGTGAGAGGGTTTCTATTCCCCCAAGCTATTGTATTCCTGAATAGCTAGTTGTAATTCTACTCTATCGTTAATTGATAAAGATTTAATAAACTTATCATCTGCTCCATCTACACCATTTCTAATCCATAGTGTACTTAATGCAAATTGATTTTTAATTACTGACTGTCCATCTACTTCTTCAAAGCGTACAGAATCCATACATTTATCAAAAGCATCTACGGACATTTCTATAAGCGTAGCTTTAACACCACTCTTAAGCGTTATCTTTTTAGACATTGACTTTCCTCGTTTTTATTATTGTATTGCGATAGAAACAATGTTTCCTGAAGTACCAGCTACTGCTTTACTACTTACGGATAAAAACATTGCATCTTCCTCTGAAAAACTTACATCGGTAATAATACAAGTTGGTAATGATATATCTACATTTCTTGTGACACTATCTGCTGCTGTTAATGTATTTGCAACAGTAGATGTTGATTGTTCTCCAAATGTTTGTATAAGATTATCTGTATCACCATCATACTTTACAACAGCTTCAAAGGTTACTGCCACTTCTGGAATACCTCTGTGCATTTGTTGAAAATTACCATTTACATCATAACCACTCATAACAACATCGTTTTCAATGGTTAAACTAAATGATTTCATTACTGGATCATCAATATCTGCAATAGTTGTTACTGCATTAGTTGAGCCAGAATCACCATAATCTGTCATAAAGTAATTTGTATTAAAACTTGCTCTGTTGTGTGTTGGAACAATAGAAGTATCATTTAATGCTGGAATACAACCAGATTTAAATGTACCTGAAATCTTTAATCTTCCTGCTTCTTCTCCTACATCTCCACTAATAGTTAATGAAGTTAAGAAACAACCCTTGAAATACATTTGTTGAGCTGCTTCTGGTGTTACTACCACTATAGCAAATGTTTTTGTATTGTCACTTACAGCATCTCCATAAGATAAATCAATACCTGCGTAGCTTCCTGCTATTTCAAAAGCAGTTGCAGAATCGGTTGTAATATTTGCAAGAAGCATTGGTAAAATAGTAGCATCTGCAATACCTGAAAAACTAATTTCTTTTACTGTAAGTTTGTTTGTAAGAAACATATCTACAGCTTTAAGCGTTCTACCTACTCCGTGTCTTACATCTAAAACCTGTTGTGGGTTTAAAGATGGGAACTCGATAGAATCAATATTAATAAATTTATAATCTGCGTCTGTTGCTTCTCCACCACCAATTCCATCTTTTTCAGCAGCAATCGCCAACTGAAACTGTTTAGGACTAAATCCTTCTGCTAAATCTGCCATTTCACTTTACCTCTTTTTTAACTTTTTGATCTTTGATTTCTACTAAAAATTCTTTGGCTTCTTTAGGCACAGAATCAAGTTCTACAACTTTACCATTCTTTAATCTTGCCCAATCTGCCCAGTCTAACCCTAAGTAACTTTTACCTCTAGGTAAGACGCCTTCTTTCTTTTTGTACTTTTTAGCCATAATTAACTCCTTACAATATAAAAAGAACCATTAGATAATACAAAGAATTTATCATCGGAAGTTACAAACCTTGCAAATGACTGATAAACTTCTTCATACAATACTGGTACACTTATTCTTGATACATATACATTCTCTAAATCTGTGTCTATATTATGCTCAATAGTAGGCATACTTTCAAAGAAGTATGGTGTAGATCCTCCGTGTGAGTTGTTAAATAACACAGTTTCTATTCTACTAACATCTTTATACATTTCATCTAATGCTCTTTCATTATCATTATATGTTTTAATAACATAATCCATTTCCATTTGATATACATTGAGATAAGAACGAGTTTTCTTCTCTACCAATGTTTGCGATTGAGGATATATTCTCAATGACTTTGTTCCTATATCTCTATAGTTATTGTCAAAATAGACAGGTAATGCACCCTTAAACTCTGTGCGTATTTTATCTCGCAATGGTGTCATTACTTTGTCGTATGTAACATTGTTAAAACTAATAGCCATTATCTAATATTCCTTACAGTCAAATCAAAAGTTGCTTTTCTATATCCATTAATATCTTCATCGTCATTATAATTTATACTATTTATACTAACATTAAACAATGGATTTAATTCTACCAAAGAATAAAATAGTTCTTCTACTCTTGATATTTGTTTAAAAAAATGCTTTACAGTAATATCGTTTCTTTTTCTATCTGATATATATACTTCTAATGAAAGGTTATAATTACTTCCTAGTTTAGCATACATAGTGTTTTGAGGTTCTGAATTTTCCCCTCTAAGAATAGCAAATTGATTACCTGCTATATTTGTTTTCTTGCTTCTATAAATAGGGAGAGCATTTGAGAACTCACTTCTAATTGCAGTTTGTATCGTTTCTTCGACATTAACTTTCCAGGCATTAGTAGATGCGAGAGCCATTCTTACCTCGATAGAATTGTTTAAAATCTTTACGAGTCATTTTAACTGAACGCATAGAGGCATTTTCTGTTTCTTCGTAAATACCTGTTACTTCTACTTCCCACTCATCGTTTTGTGTTGCAGTAGAACTATCTGATGATCCTTGAAATCTTATTTGCAATCCTGCTGCTAATTCTTGATAATCTCCATTGATAACTTCATCTGTTACTACTTGATTGTTTTTTAAAGTATCATCATCTTTTGCAAACACAGAATACTTAGCAGTACCAATAGCACCACCAGTAGTTACAATAACTTTTAATCTGTCGTAGCTACCAAAGTAATTTCCTCTAGTATCAACAATATTAAGACTTCCAGACACAGACATTTTTCTTACAATACCTTTTGAAGCATCTCCTGTGTTCTGATAACTTAGTTTTGCTTTCCCTGCGTTTAAGTCTGCGATGTGCATTTGTGCTTCTTCGAATAATGCTTCTGCTATTTCACTCGTAGGATCTTTCCCTTTCACTAAAAAAAATGCTGCAACTAATGAAGTTAGTCGTCTAATAAGATAGTCGTATGTACCATCTTTTAATAAAAATTGTTCTCTTGGTAAGTTAGAATCTAATTTAGAATCTACATAATCACTTGCGTCTTGCATTACTCTTGTTTTCAATGTAGCAAAATCTTCTCCTGCTTCCATCAATAAATCTTCTGGACTACTACTACTATTGTAATAATATACTGCGTCTGCTGCTGAATCGTAAAACCATTCATCGTTTGCATCTACATCAGACAAAGCTGATTGCCCAGAACCTAAATCTTTTCCGTCTGCAAAAAGAACAGTTACCAATCCAGAGTCGTGTGACACATATCTATTTGTAGATTCTGCCACCCAACCATACACAGGTTTCTTTGTGTCGAACTCATCTAAGTTGGGAAAAGTATCTTTTAAATCTCTGGCTGTAATATATGTAGGCATCTATTCTCCTTTAGCTCTTTTGTACCACCCATACCAAAATTTTTCTTGTGTGGGGTTATCAGAAATTAGCAAAGAATAGAATAAAATTCTATATGAAATAAATCTATCTGCTTCTAATTTTTTACAAGCAGAAATAGTTGCTGCACCAATAAGTCCATCTTCTTTGATTTCAAAGGTATTTTTATTGTTACACGCTTGTTGCAATATCTTTACTGCTCTGCGTTGTCCTGTGTTTACCACACAATCAAAGTATGGATAGCGTAAATCTCTTGGTAATGATTTGGCTTTGGAAGGAATCCAATAGTCTTGATAATAAATTTCTTTTGCTTGTTCTCTAGTTAAGTTCTTGATGTCAAGGTGAGGATAGAATCGTTTGGTTATACCATACTTTGTTTCCCCACCTAAATCATCTTTATCATTGACATAACCCCCTTCGTGTTCGAGGACTTTCTCAATGATTTCGTTAAATTCCATTACGCTGATCGCTTCACTTTTTCGAATGAACGCATTCCCCCAAGACCGAGCATACCCAGAAGTATTGTCGTGAGAGTTGTCATATCGAATACTGGTAAATCCACTTGATAACCAAATGAATGTAACAGAAAAAGTAAGAAGGGTTGTAGTACGAAGTGATAACATAGTGCTACTCCACAAGTCCAACCAACAAAAGGACGCCAACCTGCAACAAATAAACTACTGCTATTGGCTTCAACTTTATTAACCTCAATTTGAGCTTTGTTAATTTGTTGTATGAGTTCTGCTTTTTCTGCTTTGTCAAGGGTAAAGTCATCGATTTTATCTACTACTTTATCTATAATACCTGCGACTACATTTAACTTAGGCATCTTCCTTCTCTTCTTTCAAAGAAGAATTTAGTTCTGCAGAAAAGTGATTCTTTGCAGCTTGAAGTTGTTGTGCTTGAAAACTCATTCTACCGAGCTGTATATCTAAATCTCTGATTTGATTTACCATTACTTTTTGCTCGTCTTTTAGATCGTCAAATTTTACTTCTTTGCCATCTTCTAGCACTACTTTAAATTCATCTTGTTTTGTTTCTTTAGACATTTGTCCTCCAGTATGTTTAATAATACTGAATATAACAAATTATGTATATCTACGCATTCTTTTTCTTGTTTTACGAGAATACTTAGCTCGTTGCTTTCCTGCTTTAGTCGCTTTGCGTTTCTTGCGAGTTTCGTATGCGTATTCTGATTTAGTCATTGCTTTTAACAGTCGTTCAGGCAAATATCTTTCACCAGTTTTTTTAGAAGGTTTACCAGATTTGGTACGCCATTTTTGTTTTGTCCACCTACGCAGACTTTTCTGTGATTTCTTGAGAGCCATTATTTATAACCACCACCTGCTCGTTTGTAGGCGAGTGCTAACATCTGTGCTTTTCTAGCACTCCATTGTCCAGGATTACCACCTTTATTTCCTCTTAGGAGTTTATTGAATAAACGCTTTCTAAGCGTAGGTTTAGTATAATTTCCTGCTTGATTGACTCTCGATTTTCTTTTGCGTTTTGCCATCATCTTCCCTTTATACGATTGATTATTCTAATGAGATAAGCAATCATTGTTTTACTTCTTTTCTAACATCTGAAATAATAGTATCTTCGTTGAATCTCATACTAATTCCAGGAACAAATCGTTTTACCTCTTTACCATTTTCTAAAACAATAATAGTAGGAACGATTGTAATGTTCCACTCTTTAGCTATGGTAGCACCAATAACTTTGTCCTCTATGTCTATTTCTGCAACATAGCAAATGTTTGCTAGTTTTTCTATTTTAACTCTGTTTTGATGATTCCAAGAAGCATTTACTTGTACTACTGAACAATTCTGTACATTCAGCAACTGCACATCTTGGAAGCTGTCTAGTCTAACGGACTGCGAGTATAAGGGCGATTGCCATAACAATAATCCAAGCAACCATACCATACCATAGTAATAATTCATCTTTGTACCTCATATTAATTATTATTCATATCAAGTAGAGTTTTATTAATGCTTCGTGTATCTTCTTTAATGTCATCTACTTTTTCTTCTAGTTTCTCAACTTTATCTTCTGTATTCATAATACTATTACGAATCATCTGATCTTTCAAATCATATTCTGTTCTACTTACTGGTGGTTCAGGAAGCTCTTTGGCTTCTTGTATATCAGCTTGTAGATTAAACCATAATCCCACTACCATAAATATTGTAACACCAATACTAGCAGCAGTTTCTATACTTAGTGTAAATTTTGTATTTTTTCCAACTTCCATTTTTAATCCTTTACCATTTTACTTTATTCGCCCAGTAAGCAGCACTCATCTTACCTCTAGCGATGTTTTTTCTGTGTCTAGCTTTAAACGATCTTCTCCTAGCTCTTTGTGCAGCAGTTCTAGGATTCTTTCCTGCTCCTCGTACGCCTTGTTGTCCAAACCTAATCAGTCTAATCTTACCACCTGACTTTGCTAATACAGCGTGTGACTTTTTAGGGTGTTTAGGGGTACGCTTTGGTTTATTATAACCTCTGAATCTTATACCCCTGTATGTAATAGCCATTACTATCCTTTTATTTTTTTGTATTCAGCAATGTCTGATTTAAGTTCAGTCACTCTTGCTTCAGCACTTACTAGTTGTGCTTCTGCATCTTCAATCGCAACATCTACTGGTAAAACTTCAGTTCTATCAACTACTGAAACATCTTTACCTGCTTCATCTTTCATTGAACGAAGGTGTTTTATTTCAACTCTTTTGACTGCACTTGCTGACTCTACTGCTTTTTCTGCTATTTTCTTAGCCATCGTATTCTCCTTTTTAGGTTTCTTCTGTATATACTAGCTTCTCGCCAGTAAGTTCTTCTACTAATCTTGCCAATTTCATCATATCTACATTGACTGTTTTATTCCCTTTAACAGAGTGATGACTCCAAGCCATATCTTCTGATGCTCCTTCAGGGATTAATTCAAAATTGTGTGGGGAAATAGTTGTGGTATTTCCTAACTCATCTAATACTTTCATTTCTCCACCATCGTTAAAAATGAATGCCATATTACTTGACGCTGAAGGATTAGAAGCATTGTCAGAAAAACGCATATTACCTGCTGAATCTATTCTTACTCTTTCAACTGCACTATCACTTCCATCAGCAGTTGTATAAAAAATTAATCTACCTGGTGTATCGTTTGCACCAGGTGTTCCGTCTATTCTTGCATCAATTTTTGCAGCGTGAGATACAAAATCACTTCCATCTGCTGCTGCCCAAACTATTGCACCCATACCATCATCATCTTGAACAATGGTGTTTGATCCTATTGTTCCATTTCTTGATTTCAAAAAATTAATTTGTCCAACACCAGTATTATTACTAAATCTTCCAATGGTAAATACTGTATCTGAATTTCCTGTTCCTAATACTTGTGAATGCCCTGTTCCACCTACAGTTGCAACTGCTGCATTATTTCCTACTACTAATCTACCTGATGAGTCTATTCTTGCACTTTCAGAAGCATTAACTCTAAATGCTAATGAGTTGTCATTGTGGTCGTATCTAATACTACCTGCATCGTTATCATCAGTATCTCCAAAATCTATAAATGTTTCGTGTGTATTTGCTGCTGTAAATCTTAATCCATCTTGGTCGCCGTGAGAAATGTTTAGCTTCATACTTGGTGATACAGTTCCTATACCAAAATTTCCTGCATTATCAACTGCTACTGCTGCTGCACTTGTAGTTCTATTGTATAAATATATTCTTGCAGTATCGTGTTCAATACTAAAAGCATTTCCACTTGTTCTTTCAAATCTTAATTGTTGGTCTGCACTACTATTTAATCTTAATCCACTACCTGCATGAGTAATGTCTAATTTATAACTTGGTGATGTAGTTCCTATTCCGACATTATTGGGTGGTGTTAAGTTTAAGTGTCCTGTGCTACCATCTAATCTAAAATATTCAGTAGTTCCACCACTTCCATCGTCATTAAAAAATCTTATATCTCCATCATCTGCATATTGTGTAAATTTTAAATCTCCAGTAGCATTAGTAAGGTCAGTATTGCTACCATCGTGAGTTATTTGAAAATCTGAACTACTACCGAAATGTGCATCTACACCATCAACAAACTTCATATCTTTATCAATTTGTGTTAACCCTGCACTTCCATCTAAGGTTATGTAAGTAGTAAGTCCACCTGAACCATCATCACATCTAAAAATAACATCTCCATCATCAGTTGATGTTTGTATAGTTAAATTACCAGTAGCATTAGAAAAAGTTGCATTACTTCCATCGTGCGACATACTCATATTGCCACCACCGCCAAGCGATAAATTAACACTATTATCTAATCTTAAATCTTTGTGGACATTAGTTCTTGTGCTACTACCATCTAATGTTAGGTAGGCAGTTACTCCACCACTTCCGTCATCTGATTTAAGTATAATATCTTCGTCATCTGCTCTTGTTTGAATAATTAAACTTCCAGTATAATTGTCAATTAAACTATTTGTACCATTGTGATATATAGGCATATCACCAGCACTACCAATTTGAACTTCTACATTATCATTAACTCTAATGTGTTTGTCAAATACTGTTCTTTCAGCACTACCATCTAATGTTAGGTAAGGCGTTACTCCTCCTGATCCATCATCTGATTGAAATATAACATCTGCATCATCTACTGCATTGGTTATATATAAATTTCCAGTTGCTGTGTTTTCTATATAGCTATTACTTCCATTATGCCATAGTGCTAAATCTGCACTTGCACCAATTCTTAATTCTTGATTATCATTAGGTAGTTTAACTTGCCCTACATTACTTGCATCTATTTGTAATGCAGTAATAGTAGAGCCACCATCGTTTACTTGTAATAATATATCAGCATCAGAAATTGTACTAAAAATTCTAAGGTTGTTACTATTTTCAGATATTTTTGCAAATTCAGTACCACCATCTTTTAAACGAAATACCCCATTAGCTGAATCCAAAGACATATCACCACCAACATCTATTGTGAAATTACCACTATCGGAAATAGTAGAACCATTAATGGTTATATCATCTACTGTCAAATCTCCAGTTACTGACAATGTGCTTCCATCAAAAGTAAGATTGGCTTCTGCGTTCATAGCATCTGCACCAGTAGCAGTTAATACTCTGTTGTCTGCTCCATTAGCCATAAAGTCTGATACATCTACACTTATAGTAGTGCTTGATATGTCTATACCAGTTCCTGCTGTATCAAGTGTTGCGTCTAACTGCGTTTGAATATTGGAAGTTACTCCATCTACATAATTTAATTCTGCTGTAGTAGCAGTTACTCCGTCCATTATGTTTAGTTCGGCAGCAGTAGCAGTCACTCCGTCAAGGATATTAAGTTCTGCTGTTGTAGAAGTAATTCCATCTAACACATTAAGTTCAGCAGCCGTGCTTGTAACTCCATCTAATATATTAAGTTCAGCAGCAGTTGATGTAACCCCATCTAGTATGTTTAATTCTGCTTTGGTAGAAGTAATACCTAAGTTAGTGAT
>Ga0208666_1001194_pt1 | contig 11769 bp, 31 predicted proteins | sample 5B_taG_FD_184078 | JGI IMG/M metagenome (GOLD analysis project Ga0208666, IMG submission 184078) | Marine viral communities from the Subarctic Pacific Ocean - 5B_ETSP_OMZ_AT15132_CsCl metaG (SPAdes) (version 2) | ecosystem: Environmental > Aquatic > Marine > Oceanic | place: Pacific Ocean...
AGAACACGATGTGTTCGGTAGAGCAAATGATTGGCCTCAAGCAGCATTCGCAGCATTATATGATTTATTGCACAAACACAATGATGCGTTAACTTATGATGAAATGAAATTACAAGAACAAGAAGCAAATGCATAAAGTTTGGAGATTATATATTATAGATAATAAAAGTATAACTGAAATAAGTAAAGAATTAAATATAACAAAAAATAAATTAAAATTAAAATACGGATTAAAATGAGAAACTTAGAATTAACAATTAGAATTATTGCATTGACATTTATATTGCCAAGTATATTTGTTATAATGTACCACGGAGTTTGGTTAAATAAATTTACATTATATAATGTTGGAGGTGCGATATGAATACTAAAAGAATTAAAGAATTAAGAAACGTAGTGCATGATGCACAAAGCAAAATGGATCTTATTAGTAAAAGAGTCATGCAAGGTGGATTATCACTCGATCAACAAATATTGCATCTTGATAATTTTGCTGCAAATCAGTCCAGACACATGCTTGGCAATGAAGAACTATATAAATTATTAAAAAATGAATAAGCAAATGAATAAATTAGCTGAAGAATTATATGGCGAATTTGGCTATGATACTTGCAGTTACTGGGAAAAACAAGAAATATTAAAAGAAATTGAAAATAATTATGAAAAGTACACAACAAAATAATTTAGCAAGTGATAATATAAGTGAAGAAATTAATGAAATGTTTCTTGAGTTACAAATAAATAAAATAGATTATAATGAATAAAAACGACAAATTACAAAATTACATTGACTTTCAAAACAAGTTTAAAAAAATGAATGATCTTTTGCCCGAATGGCAAGTTGAATATTCAATTGAAAAATTTAAGCCGTTAATTGATGATGGCTTTGATGGTAATGATATTATTGAATACTTTACTGTAAAGCTAATTGATTATATTGAAAATAAATATGAACCAACAAAAACAAATGAAGATGGCAGGAAATAAATACGATACACCATTTGCTATACACCGACCAGATCGTTATAGAATTGAATTTCAAGATCAAGATGGTGTTGTACAAAGCATGAATGGTACACCAATGCAAGTATTAAATTATATATTAAACCAACAATTATGAAATATTGTAGATGCGGCAAAGTAATGCCACAAGCAAGAATTGATCTTGGTTACAATAAATGTGTGCAATGCTCTGATACACAGCTATATAGTTATGTGCCAATCATTGCAAACAAACAAGTACTCGAAGTACAAATCGTTGATCAAGCTACAAGTGCAAATGTTCACAGAGCTTGGCGACGCAAATAAAATATTAAAAGCACCGGAGGATTGCTGACGAGCGATATATACTAGTTATAAATGCAGGTCATGATCTGCGCCTCCGGCCACTGGGCGTGACGGGAAAGTGTTGACAAAGTTCGAAAGTACACTATCAACAAACGGAGGTTCGACTCCTCCCACGTCCACTAAATTAAAATTATGAATAAAGAAGAATACGTAAAATCAAGAATTGAATCAAAGCTTATTAGCAAAATTGCTAACCACAGGCTTATGGCACGTGACTTATTTAAAAAAAGACATAATGGCCCGTTTCCTGAATTAGGCAGAGGCCAATGTACCCACCATATAAATGAATTACGTGTATGGCTTAAAATGGCTAATCTTATTGATGAAGCTAGGTTTGCAACGTCATTAGTTTGTGAAAAGCGCGAACCTTATGAAACTTATTATGCAAAAGAATTAACTAAAAATAAATAAATATGACTGCAATTGAAAGACTACAACAAAAACTAAACATTGAAATTGATGAAATGTACAACTACAATATGTACGATCTTGAAGTATCAACTTATAATACAGCTGATGGCTATGAAGTATATGTTATGAAAAGCTCTCCATTTGAAAATCAACTTGATTGGGAAAATGACGTATTTTATTATCAACCACTATTTGATGACATTATGTTACGTATTACAGAATTAGATCCTGGCTCTAAAATATATGTTGAAGATATTGAAGCATATTTACCTGAATATGAAATTGAAAGATGGATTAACGATAACGAAGATACAGATGACTAGTGAACAATTAGAACAATTAGCACGGCTTGTAGCTGATAAAATAATAGCTGAGCTAACTAAACCACCTGAAGACATTACATTTCATAAAGAAATTGATCCTTTCGGCAACGTAAAATACTTTAATCGTAAAGAAATATTAGAAGTACAACTAAATCAACTAAGTGATCAGCGCGAAAAATTATTGAACGAAGAAAAATATGAATTATTAATTGAATTAGAAGAAATATATGACAAACTTAAAAAAGAATATGACAACCTTTAAACCTATGCTGGCTCACCCAGTATCAAAACAAATTAATTATGATCAAACATTATTTATCCAGCCAAAACTCGACGGCGTGCGATGCTACATTACAGTGGACGGTGCCTTTAGCAGAAACAACAAGCAGTTCTACAATTGTAAACATATACTCACTGAACTTAAACCACTCTTTGCTGATAATCCTTATCTTATTCTTGATGGCGAGCTTTATAATCATAAGTTTAAAAATAACTTTAACAAAATAATTTCTCTTGTTCGTAAACAAAAACCAACACAACAAGATAAGTTTGAATCAGCAAGCTATTTGCAATTTCATTGCTACGATCTATTTTCTGGCAATCCTGAAAGCGAAATAAAATTTATCGATCGCACTCTTGCTATTACAAATCTTAAAAACAAATACAAACTTAAGTTCACACATGAAGTTAATACTAAAGTTATTTATTCTGAAACTGAACTAAACAAATTTCACAAACAAAACAAAGCAAACGGCTACGAAGGCTCTATGCTTAGACAAAACAAACCTTATGAACAAAAACGAAGTTACACACTACAAAAAGTTAAAGACTGGTCGGACACCGAGATCACAATCACTGACTATATTGAAGGTCGTGGCAAATTCAAAAATGGCCTCGGCAAATTTATCGGCGTTGATTCAAACGATAGAGTAGTTGAAGTTCCTTGGCCTTCACTTACAATACTTGACCGTCAAGGCATTTGGCACAACAGAGCGTCCTATATTGGCAAACAACTAACCTTTGAGTATTTCGAGCGCACTCCATCTGGCGCATATCGTTTCCCTCGAGCTAAAGCAATGCGCAGTTATGAGTAAACTTATATGGGAATTATACAATACAAATCAAATTAGTGAAGAAGTAGCTAACAAATTATTAGATAAATTATATGAATAAATCAATTAAATTAACTAACGCGGACGGCAAAACAACAAAATTTAAACCATATCAAATTGGTAATATACCACCTAGCTTTGATAAGCATAAAGATAAATACTTTAATAAAGGCGGTATTACTTATATTGAAGAAAAAGATCCTCACTGGTCTACAATGCTATGAAACTAAAAATAGGCAACAAAACAATTTTATGTACAAGAAAAAAAGATCATAAAGAATTTTTGTTTGAAAGAATTATGCAGTTAAGAAATGAAATTATTCAAGAAGTTTTATTATCTTCGCAAAGTGGCAGAATGCCCGTTAAATCTTTAAAGCATAAAGCTAATATGATTAGAAAATATAGTAGAAGATTAAAAATATTGTCATGAGCAAACTTGGAAAACTTATTGTTGATTGCCCTGTATATGGACACGAAGAATATTTAATCAATACAGATGTTGCTATACATGTGCAAGAAGCTACTATTGATCGCATTTTAAAGTATCACCCTGATGAAGCTATAATTGATTTCAAAGAAATATGTTAAGAAAATTATGGAGAATATGGGCTAAAGCTTTAGGCGAGAAAGCTGCAGAAAATGCGGACACTGTAGCATTTGTAAGAACGTTATTAATAGCACAAGCTGTTATAACAAATATACTAATATCAATTAACATTATAATTAACTGGTTATGAGCGCAATACAACAATACAAACATTATTTAAAAACAAACGTATTTAAAGTACGTGATAAAATTAAAGCTGAAAGAAAACCTAAAAACAAAAGATGAAAAACTTTAATAAGAAAATATTCTCATTAAACATATCTTCTTTGCAAAAAGTTAAATCAGAAATACCACAAAAGTATTTTAATCTTGCGATTAATATTGCTAATAGTTTTTCAAAAGAATATTCTTCAATTGGCGTAATAAATACAAATGATCTTATACAAGAATCATGCTACGCTTTAATAAAATCGTGGAATAATATTAATTGGAAATACATTAATCAAATTGAAAACAAATTAGACCGTAAAAAATCAATAACTAACTATTTGAAAAAAAGTATTACTGGTTTAGTTAAAGATGAGATTAAAAAAAATATGGACGGCACTAAAAAACCTATAAAAGGTATATGGGATAATAAAACTAAAACAAGAAGAACTGATGTGTTTGGGTTTTTATCTATATTATTTCCTAATTGGTTTGATAATAATGTGCTTACATTGATTGAAGATGAAGTTTATGATTACGACTATGAACAATTAGGTAATTATATTGAAACATGGTTAGAAAAACATTTGCCTAAATATAAGCTTATGCTACTTATGTTGTTTGGCATAGATGATGTATACTCTAAACCAAAAACAATGGCTGAAATTGCCATTAAGTTTTCAATGCGCCCTGAGGCTGTTCGTAAACAAAAAGAACGTTTAATTAAAAGATTAAGGTCTAATGAGCATGCACTCAACGAGTTAGCATATTATGTTGTTACGCATGGCATAAAATCATCATCTAAAGTATATGATTATGCATCGGAAAATCTTAAAATTTATGCAAATTAAGGTCACTTTTGACTAAAATTGCACTATATTATATATACCTTATGGATACATTTAAAACAAAACTTAAGCTTACAAATAACAACGTTGACACGTTGTCTTTTATACGTCATTCTAATGATTCAGTTAATTTAAGCGCTGATCTTAAAATGAAAGAGGGCAATTACAACATTAATAATGTAAATGCTATTTCGTCGTCTAAAGATATTAATATGTCTTTTGATAGGCTTACTGGTAAAGGCGTTAATACTTCAAACAATATTAACAACGAATACAGCAGCATTGATAAAATGGAAGACGTCAATACTGGCTTTGCTAAGCTAAATAAATGCTATTCCCGGCGTTTATTAAAAAAAAATGGTATAATTTATGATTTACTTAACTAAAGTACACAACAAATTATGAAAGCAAGTGATTATATTAATGAAGATGTAAGTTATACTATTGGAGACGGCATTATAACTTATTATAAAAACGGATTATATTATAAACATAAATTTATTGAATCAAATGACAACAGCAGAAAAATTAAGTAAAATTCAAATTGAGTTTAAAGCTAAAAAGTCTAGGTTTAATTCTTTTGGTAAATATAACTTCAGATCAGCTGAAGATATACTGGAAGCATTGAAACCTATGAACGAGAAATACCGAGTGCATTTTACAATTGATGAAAAGTATATACATACGGATCAATTGCCTATCATTGAAACGAAAGCTAGCATGTTCGACATAGAAGACAATAGTGCTATACACGCAACAGCTATTGTAGGTGTTGATTTACATCAAAAAGGCATGGCTACACCGCAACAGTTTGGGAGCGCTTCTAGCTACGCTAAAAAGTATGCCTTAGGTAATCTACTATTAATAGACGATACTGCGGATGCGGATGCTACAAACGATCATGGAGCTGCACGCAAGCCTAAGATTACTTCTAGTAATATAGAAAAAGCTAAAAAGTTTCTATCGAACGGCGGTATGTTAAAAACATTACAAGATAAATATGACATAGAGCCAACAGCTCTTAAAGAATTACAGAATGGATAAACAAGAGACATTAAATAAATTGCGTGATGATGAGAATTATTACGGTGAGTTTGGAAAACAATACCTAAGCAATTCTGATATATCGGCATTATTAAATAATCCTCTTGATTTTAAGAAGCAAACGCCACCCTCTGCTGCATTAGTTATTGGTGGCTATTTTCACACATGCATCCTTGAGCCTCACAAGCTTGATAAGTACAAAATAATTAAATCGAGTACGCGAAACACTAAAGCGTATAAAGAACTCTCAGATGGCGATATATGTTTATTAGAACATGAAGCAGATAATATTGAATTAATGAGAGAAACCGTTTTAGACAATGAACTGTTTAAAGATTTAATTCAAGAAGGTGAAGTTGAATATGAGGTGCCTGGCTTAGTACAGCTTGAGGGCATGATGTGGAAAGGTAAAGCGGACATTGTAAATCATTCACACCAATTAGTGGTTGATTTAAAAACTACTGGAAATATTAACGCATTTCAAAGTAGTGCTTATAAATATAATTACGACAGTCAAGCATATATATATTCAAAAATGTTTGGTTATGAACTTGTTTTTATTGTAATTGATAAAAACACTAAGCAACTTGGTTTATTTGATTGCAGTGATAAATTTATGCATTCAGGTTCAAACAAAGTAGCTCGAGCCGTACAGGCTTACAACGAATTCTTTATAAATGGCGAAGGAGATTTCAGCCAATATTATATCTCCAAAACACTTTAATTTAATTTATTTATTATGGCAAGAACAAAAAAACAAACTTGTAATGTCACTGGTGTAACAACTAGTGTAAACAATTTTTACAACAATCAAACTCATGTAAAAGCGGTAGACAATCTGCGTAGAGTTACTGGCGCTAATAAAGACCAGCTTAAAAGAATGTTTAATCAATTAGCTACATATTAATGGCAAGTATTATTTCAGCAAACGTTGACTTAACTAAAATTGATAAGTCTAAAATTTATGAAGGTAAAAAGGGCAAGTATTACCCTATAAGTATTGTTTTAAATGATGAGCCTGGCCAATATGGCGATTCTGGTTATATTATGACAGAACAAACTAAAGAAGAAAGAGATGCTAAAATGCAAAAGCAATATCTTGGCAACGTTAAAGTAGTTTGGACTAATGGCGAAAATGTTGCAACAGCCGCTAGAGAAGGTGCACCTCAACAAGCGTCCATGCAAGCCCAAGCTCCTGTACAAGCAGAACCTGATCTTCCTTTTTAATGAATGAAGATTTTGATTTTGTAGACGTTGAATACAACGAAGACGGTGAAATAACTTTAATTCAAGATTAAATGAATACAACAGAGATCAATGGATTTACGATTGAGCAATTCAATCAATATGAACTTGAGGTTGGCAAGAAGGAAGGTATATGTCCTAAATGCTCACATAACAGGAAACCTGAAAATCGTAAAGCTAAATGTGCTATGTATGATTGGGAACGTGGTCTCGGCACTTGTATGAATTGCGATGAAGTATTTCAACTGCACACCTTTAAACGCAAAGGTGGAAGCGATAAGGTTTATGTTAGACCTGAGAGGAAAAATATCACTGAGTTGTCTGACAAAGCTATTAAATGGTTCGAGGGTAGAAACATATCACAATCTACCCTCAATCGCTTAAAAGTGTCTGAAGGGGGTGAATGGATGCCTCAAACAGGTAAGAATGAAAATACTATTCAATTTAATTATTTTATAAATAACGAATTAATAAATATAAAATATAGAGATGGTAGAAAAAACTTTAAACTTGTTAAAGACGCAGAAAAAGTATTTTATAATCTGGACAATATTGTCGGGCACGATTGGTGTGTTATTGTGGAAGGTGAAATGGATGCTCTTAGTTTATATGAAGTTGGTATACATAATGTGGTCTCCGTACCAAATGGTGCTACACTTAATAGGCTTAACCTCGATTATCTTGATAACTGCATTGAGTATTTTGAAGATAAATCAAAGATCATACTCGCTACAGATTCTGATGAAGCGGGTCAAAACTTACAACAGGAGCTTATACGTCGCTTTGGGGCGGAAGTATGTTGGTTGGCAAGTTTCGCAGAGCATAAAGATGCTAATGACTTTCTTATTGCTAATGGTCGCAACAGCCTTCGCGATGCTATACATAATGCACAGCCCGTTCCTTTAGAGAACGTAGTAACAGTAGGAGATATAAATGAAGAACTTGAAGAATTTATTTATGAAGGTTTTAAACCTGGGTATCAAATCGGTCTTGATAACTTTGATAGCATATTCAGTACTTACACAGGACAATTCATCACCGTTACAGGTGTGCCTAGCTCTGGCAAGTCTGATTTTGTTGATCGAATGGCTGTGGGTTACCAACTAAAGTACGGTTGGAAAACAGCTTTTGCTTCGCCTGAAAACAAACCAACATTTTTGCATGCACATAAGCTAATTAGAAAAATTGGCGGGTGGATGCCTAAAGAAAATGACTTAGGCACTGACAAATGGAATCGTTGCTTTAATATAGTAAATGACAACTTTTACTTTATAGAAGCAGAACGGTATGATTTAGATACAGTACTTAAAAAAGGCGCTGAGCTTGTTAAAAGAAAAGGTATTAAATGTTTAGTAATTGATCCTTACAATAAAGTTAAAATGAAAGGTGCTTCTGATATGTCTATACCAGATGCAACAATGGAATACTTAGCTAGAATAGAAGCTTTTGCAAAAAAGTATGATGTTTTAGTAGTTGTTGTAGCGCACCCAACTAAAATGTACAAAAGAGACGATGGTACTATGGATGAGCCAACTATGTATAATATTAAAGGCGGCGGTGAATGGTACGATGCGTCTTACCACGGGCTATTAGTTCACAGAGACTATAGTAATAATTCCGTAAAGGTAAAAGTACTTAAAGTAAAATTTCAAAATTTAGGTGAGAATCAAGCAGAAGTCCATTTTAAATGGAATCATGCTTCCGGTGATTACATACCTATAAACACTTTTAGCAATGAACCAATGCCTTGGGATTAATGGCTAAAAAGAAAAAAGATTATAAATTACCCGATTACTTGCCTTCTAAAGAAGAGAACGACGCATATATATATTGTGTTAGAAACAATATAAGAATATCACCGTTAGGTATTAATGGTGAGTTTGGAAAATGGAAAATAGGTATAAATGTTGGACCATATGTAAAAGGTGAAAAAATAAATCTTGCACCTAGTATATATGATGAAGATACTATATGGCCTAGTTATTACGAAATGTGTAAATATTATTATGATAAACGTACAAGATGAGTACAGGGGATTACTATCAGGAATACTCCACGGAGGAGCACAAAAAGAAGATAGAACAGGCACTGGAACGCAATCTGTCTTTGGAAGAATGCTTAGACATGACATGGAGCTTGGGTTTCCTTTATTAACAACTAAAAAAATATATTTTAACCATGCAGTTACAGAATTACTATGGATACTACAGGGACGCACTGACATTGCTTACCTCAACGATCGCGGTGTTACTTACTGGAATGCTGATTATAAGCGATCAGGTAGAACTGACGGTACGCTTGGTCCTGTTTATGGGCATCAGCTTAGGAACTTTAATGGTATTGATCAGCTTAAAAAAATACTCAAGCAAATTAAACAAGAACCGTCATCAAGGCGCATCATGGCAAGCTTATGGAATCCCAATGATCTGGGTGATATGGCTCTGCCTCCTTGTCATTACGGCTTTCAAATATATATAAACAATGGAAAACTTGATTTACTCTGGAACCAACGATCTGCTGATGTGTTTCTTGGTTTGCCTTATGATTTTGCCATGTATGGCTTACTATTACTTATGCTGGCAAAAGGATCGGGTTATAGACCTGGGCGCCTTACTGCTTCACTCGGCGATTGCCATTTGTATAACAATCATATCGAACAAGCTAAACAGCAACTATCCCGTGATTTTAGGGGTTTGCCTTACGTGGGAGTTGACCTCGGAATATTTATTGCAGAAGGGGCGGGAGACTTCGTAACAATACCTACAAAAAATATGATACATTTATCAGATTATAATCCCCACAAACCAATTAAAGCTAAATTAAATACATGATAGAACTTAAAAAAGGTAAATATAAAATTTATCACATACCCGGAATTAAAGTAGGATGTACAACTAACGTACAAAAACGCGTTATTGAAGTGCAGGGATATAAACCAGGCGAGTTTGAAATACTTTTTGAAACTAACGATGTTGCAGAAGCTTCTCGCGCAGAAAAGCAATTGCAGGAAGACTTGGGTTACAAAGTAGACCGCAAATTATATAAAGATTTATTTAAAAAGAATATGAATAAGCATAGTTCATCACCCACAACAACAACGTTTAAAACATCTACTAAAGAATTAGACGCAAAGTTTTTAGCAGATTTAGAAATTGAAACACAGTATGGTGTGTTTAAGCTTGATACAACCGATAAAATTGATTGGGTTATGTCAAATGTACATAATAGCCAATTTGGCCCTAATTCGTGTTACATTTATAATAAGGCTATGGCTGAAGCGGGTGAATTTCAAACTTTAACTAAACAAAAACTTTATTCTTTTCAAGATCAATTTGAATTAATTAGAGAATGGGCTAAAGAAAGAGGTTTGTATGACAAGGGTGATATAAAAACACAACTAATTAAATTATATGAAGAATCAGGAGAATTATCCCAAGCCATACTTAAAGATGATAAGGCAGGTATTATTGATGCTATTGGTGATAGTGTTGTCGTTCTTACTAATCTTGCCCACCTTGTCGGTACCGATATTGAAGATTGCATTGGTGCTGCATATAATGAAATATCTAATAGAACTGGTAGAATGATTAACGGAACATTTGTAAAAGATGCGTGATAAAATTATACAACAAGTAGTAAACAAAATTCAAAAGCGTTCAGACGTAGGTTTTAAAAAATACGGTGTTACTTTATTTGATGACAGCCAACCATTAGATACCTGGCTTAACCATTTACAAGAAGAATTAATGGATGCCGTTAACTATATTGAAAAAGCACGTATGACACTGCGCGAAGAAATTGAAGACTGTTACATCAAAGATCTAGAAGTAACAGACCCTGAGCTTGTGTCAGCATACCCAGATCCTGGCCCACCAGATCAGTTAGGGTATAATGTAGACAAGACGTGGACAACAAGCACAACCTAATGAAAAGAAGATCAAAAAAAAGAGGCCCAGTACAAGCCAAAAAAATAAGCTTTGATGGGATTAATTTTGCTTCTGGTTTAGAAAGATATACTTATATGGCTTTAAAAAAAGCTAAATTATTTGAAGGATATGAAAACGAGGTTTTTCAACTTATCGAAGGTTTTGACTTTAGAAGCCAATCTTACGAAAAACAAGCAAATGGAAAAGGTGATTATACAAACCGAGGGCAAAAAAAAATATTGGGAATTAAGTATACACCTGACTTTGTGGGAAAAGATTATATAATTGAATGCAAAGGGAGAGCTAATGAATCTTTCCCTTTGCGTTGGAAACTATTTAAACTATGGCTTACGAAAAACAATATTGGAAAGACGCTTTACAAACCGCAAAACCAGAAAGAAGTGGATTTGACAATACAGCTAATAAAGAACAGCAGAAAAAACAAGCGCGCATAATGTATAATAAGCGCAAGCTTGAGAAAGATATTAAACAATATATTAAAAATGATAGAATCAAAGGAAGCAGCATTGAAAGAATTGGACGACAACACGGATTTTACGTTGAGTAGTCATTATTCAGAAAGAATAAAATTTCACATGAAGATGCTTAATTACTATTTAAAAGAAAAAAAATTATGTCATGGGAATTGTCACTAGGGTTATACCCAGGTATACTTATTGGTATTCGTAGTTATGACCAAAAAGAAGCTACAGACCATGTGCTATACATACCGTTTATAGAATTATGTTTTACAATATA
>Ga0208666_1001195_pt1 | contig 11767 bp, 19 predicted proteins | sample 5B_taG_FD_184078 | JGI IMG/M metagenome (GOLD analysis project Ga0208666, IMG submission 184078) | Marine viral communities from the Subarctic Pacific Ocean - 5B_ETSP_OMZ_AT15132_CsCl metaG (SPAdes) (version 2) | ecosystem: Environmental > Aquatic > Marine > Oceanic | place: Pacific Ocean...
AATACCTAATGTTTGCTCTAAACTTAAAAGATATTCTTTTGAAATCATATCTTCATAAAGCTTTTCAGCATAGCTAGTTCTTTTTCTTACAGACTCAGGATCTTGAGCATAAGCTTTTATATCATACAACTTGTCATCCATCCCGTTAACAACTATATCTACAAACTTAGGTATTATAGGTACTGGTTTCCAGTCTAAGTTTAAGTAAGATAAATCACCATTTATAGCCATTTCATCTTTATATTTTTGTACAGGTTGTTCTGCTCTAGCGTATAATCTACGCATTCTAAAATTGTTGTAATTGCTATTAAATCTATTTTCAACACCAGATCTAGTACCACTAAACCAATCGCCTTCTATAGCTTGACCAACTTGCTTTCCATAATCAAGGCTTTTTTTGACCTCATCAGGTACAACCTGATCTGGGAAAGAACTATAAGTATTTGTTATCTTCATGCATTATATTATTTGTGACATAGATCCGTCATTGTTGTATCTTCTTATTCCTAAGTTAATTTCGTTTTTAGTTCTAATTGGTACAGGTCTATACTTGTTTTTATTACAAGCCATTATTGCTAAACCAGAACTAATAGAAGCATCGTATTTTGTTCTATTATTTATATTGAACCTACTCCAATCATCTAGTGTTCTTTGGAAATACATATTTCCATATCCTTGTTCTAAAGCACCTACGTGATTTTCAATATAATATTCAATCGCTGCTGCGTGTGCTTGTTTAATGTCTTCACTAGTGTTTGGTATTCCACCTATTTCTTTTTCTGCTGGAGATAACTTATTAAATAACTTATCAGGTCTATTCATTGAAAAACCTCTGTAGCCTCTACGTTTAAAATAATATAACAATCTAGGCTTGTTGTTTTCAGCAAGTATAGGCATACCATAAAATATACAAGCCATTAATACGTCTTCAAAAAATATTTCAGCTGTATCAGGTCTAGCTACATACTCTAAAAAAAACATATTAGATGGAGCTTCGTCCATTGTAAACTTTGTTAATCCATGAAGTGCTCCTTTAGAGCCCTTACCGTCAACAGTACCAGAAATATCATAACTATCACATCCGAAAGCTCCAATGTGTTCGTTAGCTGGATATTTGATTCCATTTTTTATTATTACGCTATTTTGTAAATTAACAGGTGGTATCCAAGAAATATTAAATCTACCTTTTTTATTTGGATAAAAAATAACTTGAGTATCTTTTATACCATTTGTCCATTGAAAATTACCAGTAGTAACACCTACCTTGTGGTTCATTTCTTCATTATAATCTATTTGCTGATATATTTTAGTCAGATTAAATAAACTATCTTTTGTTTCATCTCTGAAAGCGTGTTTTTCAGTTCTTGGAAATTGTCTGTAATATTCATTTAAAGCATCTTGATCATGCTTTAAACCTTCGACTTCGTTTTCCCAGTGTTCGATAACTCCTGTCGTAATTGTCGAACCATCGATACTTTTGATTGGACTTGATCCTCCAACGAAGATAGGTAGTCCATGAGTATCCATGAATCCTTCGTAGTTCCACTCCATAGGTATGAACAAGCTATAGAGTCCAGAAGCTGTTTGTCCGTTTTTATTTCTTTTAGTAACGTCTGAATTGCTGTATAGTTTTTTAAAATTTTCTCCACCTTTATCTAAAGCATTTGAAGTTGAGCCCATCATACACTTACCTACGACTCTAGATCCTAGTCTTAATGTAGTTTTTGTAACTCTCCAGTTGTTTAATATATTATCAGGTCTCTCCCATTTACCACTCTCATCATGAGCTAGTATTTTTAGCTTTTCACCATCATAAGAGTTATCACCTGTATTTTTCCAGTCAATAGTTGTATCAAGTCCGTCTAGCTCTCTTAGTTGTTCATTACTCTCAAGTTTTCTTCTAGTAAGTTTTGATGCCGGAACACGATACGCCAACTCCGTTTTTGGCCTGTCCATACCATCTTGAATTGGTTTAAAAAAGAAAGGGTAGTTAACTGATATAGGTACAACTTTATCGGTAAACATTTTTTTTGCATCTGCACCAGACTTTGAAAGTATACCGAATCTAGAGTCGGAAGATATTGTAGCTTGGTTAACAAGTTCTGCTGACGACATAAAAGAGAATCCAGATCGTCTGTTTTTAAGATAACAAATCCCGTATGATCTGTGATCTGCCTTGCATGCTTCCCAAAATATAAAGAATAATCTATTTGACTCTCTATATTCCGGTGATCCAATATCGATTTTTGACCATTGCAAGTACATGTAATGAGTACCAGTAACGTAAGTAACCAAGCCGTTATTGTAAAACCAATAACCATTTTCTCGCCTTTTGAATTCTTCGTCGATATAGTCATACCATTTTTCTTTAAAATCTAATGGGTATTCCTCCCAGTCAAACCTGCTTTTAATTCTGCTTAATTCTTTTGGGTAATCTTGTTTTTCCCAATATTGCTCTGCTTTTTTTTCGCTTCGTTTAAACGGTTCATCTGCTGCTGGTAAAGCAATCCTGAGATTTTGTATTTCAATGATTTGTCCAATTTTTCCAGTTTTGCTTATTACTATAAAATCGTATTCTACGTTGTAACCATATTCCCATTTTTTAAATCTATTGTTTTTAGATAATATTTTTGGGTTTACAATATCTTTTAATTCTTTCCAAAGAGTTTGTTCGTAACTCACTTGCTTCTCCCTTCCGCAAACTTAAGTACTCTTTTCTCTTTAACTTGTTTTGGCTTATCGTTAATTCTTTCTTCTTCTTCTTCTATACGTTGTAGTATTTCAAAAGCGTCCATTATACAAAGCTTTTTTGTAGCTGCCGCGTTCTTAAGCCTGTCAGTAGATACATCATCTTCAGTGTGCGTGATTATTTTTTCTTTAGCAACTTTAATTAGCTCATCAACTGCCTTTCGCCCAGCTTGGATTATATTCTTTCTCGTTTCCTTCGTACTCATGAGTTAATGCTATATCATTTGATTTCATACAATATAAACGTTCATCCTTAATAATAAACTCAAATTCAGAGTTTGGTGTAAACGTTATAAGTGTCCCAGGTGTTATTCCTAAGGCTTCTAAAGAACTATTACTATATTTTACTATACCAACGTTAGGTTGTTCTTTTTCGTTGTCTAATATGTTTTTATTTTTTACAGGCTTTATAAAACAATAATTTAAATGTGACTTTAAATTGTACATATAAATTTGATCAGGTGATACAAAGTATAAGTTGTCTTTAAAAAAAGTTGAACTATTACGCTCTTTACCTTTTTGATCGTACCATCTACGCATTATATTGTGATGTATATAAACTTCATCACCAACTTTTACTTTTGTATTGTAAGCAGCTGGAGTTGAAACTACAACTGCTTTTTTACTTACAAAGATATGACTTTCTATATTAGAATTAATAATTAACTCTTTATCACCAATTAACTTAGTGTTTTCATATCTTTTATCTAATGGTTTAACAATAAAGTGGTATAAACTATTCATTAGTACTTTAAATCATATTCAACAGAAATAGCCATATTACTATTGAATTTTTTCCAAGGCAAAATTTCTTTTGACTTACTTATAAATATGTTGTATGAATTATCTTTATCGTCAAATAATATATTAGATATTGTGTGACCACCATATACTTCTTGGTCTAAAGAATAATGCATTGCATCATTTTTATAATCAGAACCAATACTAATCTTTCTTATTACCGACATCTTTATTTCTTTTCCAATCACCAGTAGATAGATCTATATCTACATGGCCATATTTTTCTTGAAGTTCTTTTTTAGTTGCATCTATTGTAGCGTTAGCATCGCCTAAATGGTGTAACAAAGAATGCTTCTTTGACTCTTGGTAACCTATTTCTACTAAAATATTATTTACTTTTTGCTGTTGCTCTTGAATAGTTTTTAGTTCTTCTTTAGTAACCTTACCAAGAGGCCTATTTTTTATATTTGCCATTTTATTTAATTTAATTTAATTGTTGTTGGTTTTTTTAATATATAGCTACGCAATCTGTACCAACTTTTAATTTAGTAGCTAACATAGGTGTTTTATCACCTACAACTGTTCCTGGTTGCACGTTTTTAAATATAACGTCATTACCAGCTTCTGTTGTAATAGTAATATCTTGAGCTGCGGATTTACCGTTATATATTACAACGCCTCTTTCTTCTGTGTTTGCTATTGCTCCTGTTCCAGCTGTCAAAGCTACAGCGTCATGACCAAACACTCTTGGTTGAGCCATCATATTTCCTTCTAAACCTCTCATGTTTATTTATTTATTTTTGTTATTTTTTCAGCACCACGACTTCCGAAGTATGCTACGTAAACTGTTACCAGCAATGTTTTTAATAAGTTTATCCAAGCTTCATCTACATCAAATTGTAAATGAAAAGAATCTACAGCCATCATAAAAACAGCTGACGCAGTTAAAAATATTAAAGCTAAAGGTCTAGTGTTTTTACTTAACCAAGAGTCTGACTTCATATCAGATCTCCATCTGCTAGATACTTCTTTCATTTCAGCTATATCTTGATCTATAAGCTTCATAGCTTGTTCTTTATCAACTGCCTTGATCTTATTATCACTTGTTATAAGATTTTTTACTATACCAAGGGTTCCTTTATCAGGCAGCACATCTCCAAGAGCATTTAAAACTTTAGGAGCTTTGCTAGCTAGAAAAGCCCCTATTTTAGTTTCTTTTAAAGATTTTTTCATGATTTTGCTTCAAAATTACCTGCCATTTTACCTTTAGTAACTTGATCAGTCATTGATTGATTAGCTGCTCCTGATGAATCTATTTCATCAAGTTCTTTTCTGTTTACAAAACCTTCACTCTTAGTGAATGCTTTTCTTCTAAACGTCTCTGCATCTATTACTCTATGAAGTTTACCGGCGGTATCCATGTCGTTGTTAAATTGATGGTATTGAGCATCACCTTTTTTATTAACATATTTAACAACTCTTATACCTTTTTTATTGTTAATATATTCGCCTCTTGGCTGGTAACCAGCTCTAATCATATAATTAACATTTCCGCCAATTTGCTCTGCAGGTCTATCTACATCAGCAGTTTTAGCTTCGTCAGCTGTATTTGCAGTAGCGTTACCACTTACATCTTTAGATTTTTTAGATTTAACAGGATCACCTTCACCAGTTATTAAATTAAAACCACCAAACTTTCTAACCATAGATGGCCCAAAGTTTTCATCCATAGAAACTGTTTCGCTGTCTTGTTTTCTCAGAGGTTTGTTTATCTCTCTAAATGCAAAAGCAAATTTACCAGCCTCAACTTCACCAGCTCTGTTTAGTTTTTCTTTTTTTGGTCTCATATCTCTTTCTTCTAAATTTTCTCCAGCTTTGTATGCTGGTTTTTCCCAAGCAAGATTTCTATCGCTTTCATCAAACTCAGATCTTGGTGTTCTTTTCATGCCTTTACCATCCATATTGTGATAAACAGCTTCTTCATCGTAAGCTAACTTGCCATCCATCATTGCTCTTAAATGGTGATCTTCATGTGATTTAGCTTCTTTATAAAGAGCAGAACCTTTTGGAATATTTTTATTTACAATCATATTACCATTATCGTTTGCTTTAGCAACTAAATGACTATCATCTTGTATATTGTCTGGAGTAAAAGGAACTTCGTACCTAGCCACCGGATCAATTTTTATTGGTTGTCTTAATTTAAAACCCATATCTTTATATTATTTTTGGAACTCTAATTCCGTTAAGTAATTCTTTTCTAGCTTTGCAACCACAGCCTCCCGGTATCTTGTCTGCTAACTTTTTTATGCCAGTAGCTTTAGTAAATTTTTCAAAAACATCTCCTAGTCCAACTGTTTCCATATTTTACCATTTAACTTTGTCAGCCCAATAGGCGGCCGACATTTTACCTTTAGCTATATTCTTGCCGTGTCTATCTTTAAAACTTTTTCTTTTGGCTTTCATTTTAGCTGATTCACCTTTTTTAGGCTTACCAGCTGTTGATGCACCTTGTTGGCCAAATCTAATAATCTTTTCTTTACCACCTTCACAAGCTTTTACTATATGTGATTTTGTTCTGTGAGTTGGAGTCCTTCTAGGTTTATTGCAAGCCATTGTTTTTTTATCTACTTTTTCTGACATAGCTAAACCTTTTTCGTTTTTACTAGCCCATATAGCTTTTCTTTGTGCGTCGTTTGCAAAACCCATAATTTATATTTTTCTACCTTTTTTATCTACCTTAACCTCTTTAACTATTACCCTAGTGCTAGGCTTTTTATTTTGTAACTCTTCCAACTGTCTATTAAGTTCTTCTAGTTTACCATCAGCTTCTGTTCCATCTTTAATCATACTAGACGTTATACTAACTTCTTCTTTTAATATGTCTTGAGTTTGTTCTAGCATATCTACTTGATCTTTCAACTGCATGATCATTTTCTCGTTCCACTGTTCTTTTAACTCATACTCTAAACGAGTGACTTCTACAGGTGGTAAAGTTTTAGCTTGTGCTATATCCTCTTGTAAAGTATAATACATACCAACTATTGTAGTAGTAAACATTATTATTCCAATTACAGTTTTTATATCAATTTTAAACTCAGTGTTCTCAGATATTTTCATACTCCTCTGTAGCATTAAATGATGGGCATGCTTTATTAGCAAACTCATTGTGTGAATAAATAATAGCGTCTGGATACATTGCCTTTAATGTTTTAAGGACATGTAATAGACTTTCTTTTTGATCTGGTGTTCTAGTATCCTTCGGAGTCTTACCATCAGCCTCAACGCCTCCACAATAACATAACCCTATGCTATTTCTATTATGCGACTTGCAATGAGCTCCGACACGATCTATATCTCTACCTTTTTTAATAGTTCCATCTAGTTCAATGTAGAAATGATAGCCAATGTCACTCCACCCTCTAGAGTTAACATGCCAGTCTCTTATTGTTTCAACTGGTACATCTTGACCTTCTCTAGTAGCAGAGCAATGTATAATAATTTCTTTTACGTTTCTCACTTTTTATTTTTTAACTTAATCCACTTATGTGCTGTGTATCCAATAGTCATTAGTAATAATACTATTTCTAACATAGGTTCCATCCAGTCTAAGCTAGCTATAACGAATGAAGTTATATTTAAACAATATAACTTTAAGTCTTCTAAGCCCATTATCTTTGAGCTAATAAAGCAGGGTTACCCTTATACTCTATGTTATCTATTTTTTTAAGTGTAGGTGTGATTGTAGAGTTGTTTGATTTCATTACTCTAGTACCTACTATAGGCTTTCCGCATTTAATCTTTTTACCTGCTGGTTTTTGTTTTTCTCCGTAACTTGGCATAATCTTTATTTTTTAATTATTCATAACGTTGTATATATATAATCACGTATTATCGTTTATAATTTACAAATTATCGTATTTTCTCTTTTTCTTTACGTCATATTTTATGTCACCAGCTAATTTTGAAATATGCTTTTCATCAGCTGTCATTTGCTTTTTGCTACCACCATGTCTATTATCATAAGTAATATCTCTTTTTAAATAGCTAGCATGAGCAGCGTCGTCTCTCATAGCTGCGTTAACATTAGCTTTACTTATTTGAGTGTGTTTCTCATGCATACTAGGAGCTTTACCATACATAGCAGTACCTTCTGCTTCTTTTGCTTCAATAGCAGCTTTTAAATTTGGATTTAGCTTGTCTTCCTGTTTTTGCGTTAAGTTTAACCCATCATACATATTCATAGACATTCTACCTAACTTAGGCGTCTCTTGACTACCAGGTCCATCATACATACCAAAACTTCCTTGCTGATTAGGAAACATAGGAGCAGGTGGCGTAGTTGTAGCTTGATCTTGAAAAGGTTGACCAGCGTCCATAGCCATTTTACCAAACATTTGCTCTCTACTGTTTACATTAGCAGAAACCTTGTTCATTGGTTGTGGATTGTTAGGATTATTTACTAAAGCTTTTTCTGGAACACCAGCTCTGTTTGGCTCTGGCTTGGCTAAACCTTGTTGTTCCATTAATTTCTTCTTCTGCATTTCTACAGGATCTTGTTCTATCATTGGAAAAGAGTGACCTTTACTTCCAACCATTGCTAAACCTTTTCGTTCCATAAGTGTTTTTTGTGATTTGTCAATAGAGTTTTTATTTGGATCATTATGCTCAGTTATCATATTAACCTCTGAAACTCCATCAGCAGTTTTTATTTTTAAATTTCTAGGTACAGGATCAAATTCAGGCCTGTCTTCCATTTCTTGTTTTTCAGCCATAGCTTCTTTTTTTATCATTATTAACAAAGGATATAGCTTTAGCCGTAACCTTCCATGAGTATTTATTATTTTCTTCTAGTTTTTTAGTAGGCATATCTTCTTCGCCTAACATTATACGGTACATACGACTTATTAGTTGTTTACACTTATACGAAACTTTATATATATGATATTTTTGGGTTGTGCGATTTCTTTCTCTCCACACTGTTATCCACCCTTGTTTCAATAGTCTGTTCCAGCGTCTGTTGTCCCAACTGTATGAGTACGTACCTTTTTTATAATCATCTTTTGTAAAATGTTCTATTGCGTCTAAGTATATTAATAGCTCTAAATCAGCATCGTTTAGTTTACTTGTTTTGCAAGCCCATTTTCTAATTATTCTATAATGTTTAAGTAAATTTAATTCTTTTAAATCTTTAGAAGTTAATCTTCTCATTTATTTTTTCTTCTTGTTTTTTCTTTTAGCTTTTTTAGATGCTTTTTTAGATTGTTTAGCTGCTTTCTTAGCTGCTTTAGAAGCTTGCTTACTTGCCTTCTTAGTAGCTTTTGCTGTTTGCTTATTTGTTTTTTTAGTATTTTTAGCTGCAGCTTTGTCTAATTTTTTCTGAGCTTTATCTGTCTTACCTTTAGCAGCTAGCTTATCCGCTTTTTTATTTGCTTTAACTGTTCGCTTAGTTGCTTTAGCTTGCTGCCTATTATCTTTCTTATTTGCTCGAGCTGTTGTTCTTGCATCTTTTTTAGCAGCACGCTTCTCTGAACCTTTTAATTGTTTAGCTGCTTTCTTAGCTTCTTTCTTAGCGTCTTTTATTTCTTTCTTATTCTCTTTCTTTTCTTGTCTAACATCTTTCTTGGTAGTCGCATCTACATAGTCGTCGCTATATGTTTGGTCTTTACCACCTTTAGTTTTAGTTGGATCAGCATCACCACCTGTTGTGGCGGCGGCAGCTGCTTTTTCACCTTCTGTCGGACCTTCAGCAGCTTTAGCAGCTTCTGCAGCTTCAGCAGCTTTCTTAGCCGCCTCTTGTTCTTCCGCCAGTTTTTTCCTTTGGAAGAACGCTCCAACTTCTTCTCTTGAGTAGTCAGGTTCTGAAGAAATTTCATCTTTAGGTGTAGACTTTTTGTCTAGCTCTTGTTTAGCCTTAGCAGCATCGCTTAGTTGTTCCGCTTGTCCAGCTACAACTACGTTAAACGGTGATTTCATAGCTAAGCCGGTTTTAAACCTGCTAGCAAAAGAACCACCTGTGTATCTACTTTTTCTTCCTGACTTTAAACTCATTTTTTATAATATTACTACAACATCAAATTCTTTTATGATCTTGTATTGTTTATTGTTTAGTTCTATATTGAAACCAGACGACTTATCATAGTAAATGACATCATCTGTTACTAATGCTTCAACATCGGTACCAACAGCTACAACTGTAGCCTGCCGATACCTTATATCTTCTCTTTGTTTATCAGAAAGTATTAATCCACCTTCTGTTTTAATATTAGATTCTTCTATAGGATCTATAACTATATACTTACCTATCGCCTTCATGTCTTATATTATTAATTACACAATCAGTTGATAATATAGTTGTAGCTACTGAAGCCGCATTAATAAGAGCAGTTTTAGTAACTAATAAAGGATCTATAATTCCGGCTTTTACCATATCTACCGTATCTCCTGTAACCACATCTAATCCTTTACCTTCTTCAAGCTTTTCAAGTTTTTCAATACCAGCATTACTTAATATTAACTCGTAAGGTCTTCTTATAGCTTGATATAAAACCTCTTCACCTATGCAAGTTGGTTTTAAATTAAAACTAGCATTTAACAAAGCTATACCACCACCTGGTACTATACCTTCTTTAATTGCGGCTTTTGTAGCGCAAATAGCATCTTCAACTCTATCTTTCTTTTCTTTAAGCTCTATACTAGAGTTACCTCCAACTTTAACAGTAGCTACCTTAGCTTTTAATCTTGATAATCTTTTTTCTAGTTTTACTATAGTATTACTGTTACTAGTTTCTTTTAATTGCTTTTCTATATTTGATACTAGATCATTTACTTCAGAATTATTTGATAAATCTACCTTTAATATAGTATCGTTTGAAGAAGTTATAGATTTTAAACAAGAACCTAAATGCTCAGGTTGTATTATATCCATGTCGTCTCCTAAGTCTTCATTAATTAAAGTTGCACCTGTTAAAGAACATAAATCTATTAGTGTATCTTTTTTGTTTAGACCGTATATAGGAGCGTTTATAACGTTTATTTTTATGTTACCTTTAACTTTATTCATCGCTAAAGCGTTCATAACTTGAACGTCTACATCGGCTATAATTAATAAGCTCTCGTTGTTTTTTATAACGTATTCTAATACTGGTTGTATTTTTCTTATGTTATCAATATGAGACTCTACAATTAACACTAATGGTTTGTCTAGATCTGCAGTGCCTTTATCCTTGTTGTTTATAAAATGGTGACTTAATATTCCTTGCTCATACTGAACACCATCGATCATTTCAACTTTTGTATTTGTATCATCACTTATTTCCATCATTACAACACCAGTCTCATCAACCATTTTAAAAGCATTACCAATAAGCTTGCCTAAAGTTTCATCATTATTAGCTGATATAGTAGCTACTTGATTTATTTTAGATCCTTTTATTTTCTTGCTTTTTTTACTTATATACTTAACTACATTATCAACTCCAGAATTAATACCGTCTTTCATTGATCTAACGTCATCAAGTAACGAGTGTTCATTAGCGTGTTGTAATATAGCATGTGCTAATATAGTAGCTGTAGTTGTACCATCACCTGCTTCTTTTACAGTTCTTTGAGCTGCTTGCTTTATTAACGTAGCTCCAATATTTTCTAGTGGATCTCTTAATGTTATTGAATTAGCAACGGTTACTCCATCTTTTGTTATTTGTGGATCACCATTACTATCTTCTATTATTACACATTTGCCACTGGCTCCAAGTGTAGAACTAACAGCGTTAGTTAATTTTTCTACACCAGTTAATATCTGACTTCTAGCTGTATCGCCAAAAGCCAGATTTTTAACTAACTTTATTTCTTGCATTTAATTTTATTTAATTTGATTTGTTTTGAATATTACTCGAAGGTTTTAACTACTTTCGGTCCTTTGGTAAACTCTAGCTTTTTAGTGTAGTGCTCAATAGAACTATCTATCGCTTGCTCTGCTCCAGCTATTGTTTCTCTTCTGGTTACATCAACCCATTCATTTGAGTTCATGTCTTTATATTCGGTTTGTAAAAATCCATTAGGTAATTGTACTATCCTCCAGTTTTTCTTCTGTGAGATATGTTTCCAGTACTTAATGGTTTCTTCTGTTGGTTGTGGTGTACTATTCCACGTATTGGTACGGGTATATAAAAACGTCATTGTATTTGGTTTTAGTTAAACGTTGGTTATTATATACTATCACTTGATAGTTTGGTTATTTAATATTTTTTCTTTTTAAAAGCTTTAGTTTCTTCTATAT
>Ga0208666_1001196_pt1 | contig 11767 bp, 9 predicted proteins | sample 5B_taG_FD_184078 | JGI IMG/M metagenome (GOLD analysis project Ga0208666, IMG submission 184078) | Marine viral communities from the Subarctic Pacific Ocean - 5B_ETSP_OMZ_AT15132_CsCl metaG (SPAdes) (version 2) | ecosystem: Environmental > Aquatic > Marine > Oceanic | place: Pacific Ocean...
AAAGCGAGCTTTTCTAGCCTTTCCCCAGACCAACTACTAGGACTCTTTTGATAGTTATGTACTAACTGTTCAATAGATTTCTTTTCATTTTTATATAATCGCTCTTCTGGTGTAGTACCAGCCATACTTTGAGCATGTAATGCCATAGGGCTAATCATTTTTATCCTCCGAATAAATCATCTATTTGGTCGTATGTTATACTATTTAGATATACCTTTTCCCGACTCTCTGGGTTTATAACATAAGGTTTGTTATTATCAAATTTTATAGTAATTCTGTCATCCCAAAATGGATCATCTTCTTCTATATATAAAGTTCCATCTTCTGTGGTATTTATTGTTATATTATCGCTTGTTACATCATTAGACCAAAATCCTCCTTGGTCTTCAAATGCTTTGTCAATTCTATTTTTTATTTTTTGTACATCTTCAGTGCCCCATCCACTAGGAATTCTATGTTTGTCGCCAACACTATATGTAGCATGATTGTCTTTAGTGTTATATTTTATAGTTGAAGTTTGTTCATCTGTAGGTAATAAATCTTCTGTTTCTGAAGTAGGTAGACTAGAATCACCTACAACACCACTTCTATATTGTAATTGATTAACTATACCTTGAAATTTAGGATGTTTTTTAGCAAACTCTAAAAATGCATCTTGGTCTTCAAATTGCAAACCTTCACCAGTTTGACCAGCTTGCCAATTTCCAATATATTGATGAACTCTATTATGAGTAAGTTTTTGAGCTTGTTCTATTTGGTCAAATGATAGTTTTGAATCTGGATTTTCTTTTAAGTAATTATCTATAAAGTCAACATTTAACTCGCTATTAATCTTATCTAATGCTTGTTGATTAAATGGATTACTAGGGTCACCAGTAAACATTTCTGATGGGTTAAACCCAGCGTAAGCAGTCTGCAATAAAGTTTTATATTCTTTTTCTTGATCTTGTTGCAAGTTAAATGCTCTATTAGCAGCACTTCCAGTACCACCTTTTTGTTTTAATTCAAGCATTTCTTTGTCATGCTTTTTATCTATGGCTTTATTGATACCTTGAGCCATATTTTTAAAGCCTTCAGATAATACTAAATGTCCTTGATATGTACCGAAATTAGCCATTATCTATATGGATTTGCTAATGTGTTTTGGTTTGCTTCTTCTTCTGCTATAATATCTCTCATTTTTTTATTCCAAACTCTTTTACCAGCATCATGTCTATCTCTTGCTCTGGTGTAGTTTTTATCATAACGATCTGCAAGCATATTTTGTTTATTTGCTGCCATTTCATCTCTTTTAGCTTGATTTCTTTCATAAGCTGATTGACCACCACCAGTACCACTTAACATTGGTTCTCCAGTCATTGGATTTTTAGGTCCATATTTTTGATACCAACTTTGTTCTTCTTGAACTGGCTCTTCATTATTTTCCATAGCTAATGAAGCCATATTGTCATTGCCATAAATATACGCATCTTTTCCAGCTGCAGTTCTTTCTTGGTTAACCATATTTCTATAAGCTTTTTCAGTCTCAGGGCCAAATATACCATCTTCTTTTAAACCTAACATTTTTTGTAGTTCTAGAACTTGATTAGTGTCTTGTACATTAAAGTTTGCACTATCAAATCCAGTGTTAGTATTAGCTCCAGGCATAACCTCATCTTCACTTTTTGTACCAGCCAATATACTTCCTTCGCCTTCATTGTTAGAATAAGCAGTAGTAACTGGATTAGCATTTCCTTGCCATACTCCATCTTCACTATATCCCTCAACAGTCTGTCCATCATATGTTTGATTTGTTCCTGATTGAGGAGTTAAGGTTACTAAATCTTCACCATCACCCCATGCTTCATCAAAAGCATTATATACGTTTCCAGGTATATTCCATATAGCATTGCCTGCTTTACCAAGCCTATCTCCTAATTTCTCAAATGTAAAACTCATTTTTTTCTCCTTTTAGCTAAATATTGGACCACTAGATCCACTATACATATTAGCTATCTGTTGTCCTGCTTGTTGAAATCCTTGCCCCAATTGTTGAGCGTCTTTTTTTTCCATTACTCCTAATGCTCCCATTTCTTTTTTAGATTCTTCTAAAGATTTAGTAGCATCTATTTCTGTTACTTTATCATCAGTAGCAGGCTTATTAAATCCTAAGTTAAAACCTGCATTATTACCTGCTAAATTAAACATACTGCCTGCTCCTCCAAATCCATGAGCATTGTTATTCATCCAACTAAATTGGGGCATTTGAAACCCTACATTAGTACTAGTGTTATTAAGACCTGCGTCACTAGAAGTTTGATAATATTCGTCATCAGTCATTAGGTAGCATCTACTTTTAATTCATTAGCAGTTACACAACCTGTTATTACTTCAATTTCTGTTTTTAATTCTCCTATAGCTGTAATTAAACTACTAATACTTGCATCTAAGTTTCCGTTAGTAATAGCTGTTGTTGGAGCTGTAAGTACATCTACTTGTAAATGGCCAGCAGTATCTATTAGTAAAGCTTTATTATCTCCAGAACCATCAGCTATTGTATTACCCCAAGCTACTACAGAGTCATCGCCTTCTGTTAATCTAACATTTAAGTTTTCAGCATTTATTTCTACTCCATGTAAACTAACCTTTAAGGCGCTATCTGCTTCAACCATTACCTTGTTTAAAACTTCTTGTACTGTAAATTTATGTAGTGACATGTTTCCTCCCTACCCTAAGCATTGTCGTTGCGTGAATGGGTTTGTTATTTATTAGTTAATTTTGTGTAATTTACGTATCTTAAACCTTGTTTATCTTTTATAACTGCATCTGGGAATGTTCTTTCAACATCTTGGGCTATAACTCCTATACCCTCTTTTCCAGATTTCTTATATTTGAATTTATATAATCCAGTTTTATGTCCATTAGACATTTTGATTTGACCTACTTTTTTAATATCTTTTTTAACTCTTCTATCGCATAAACCTATCGCAGAACCTGCTAAACTCATAACACCACCTGCCATTGCAGCATTGTGGTTGTTTTGATTAGTTATATTCTGCCCATAAGCTTCAGCTCCCATTTTTCTAATAGACATATCATTTTGAACAGATTGACCAAGCATTCCTGCTCCTTGACCAAATAACTCTTGTTGCTTTTGATTTGTTTGATTAGTTAACTGTCCCATTATATCTACATATGTAGCGTCATTAACGGCAGATAACTGATTAGGGTTAAACTCAAAGGGGTTAGACATAGCATTTCTTTTATTTACTCTATTTTGAGTATATAAAGTATCAGTAGCGTCTTGTTTGTACTGATTTCTAAATGCGTCTAACATTGGGTTTTTACCAGGGTCATTAGACATGAGATTCTTAGACCAATTATATTGTTCCTCCTGATAAGGAGAACGAGCCATATCCATGACCTTTTGTGGATCTATTTTTTTAGGTGAGCTAAACCATCCCATAGTAGTTCCTTAATTTAAGTACTTTTTTACCTTAGTAAATTACTTCTTCTTTCCTTCTTTTGCAAGTTTTTTTTCAGCTATTATTGATTCTTGTAATTCTATAGCACCTTGAAGCTTTAAATGTAATGCTTCTGCTTGCTTTTGTTGAGCCTTTAATTGCTCTAATCTTTCTTCATCTGTTAATTGCTTTACTTCTTCTGACATAAGTCCCCCTTATTGTGTTAATGCGGTATCCATAGTGTTATTACCGCTAGTAGTATGTGCTGCAGACTCTGCAGGCTCTGCATAGGCAGCACCATAATATTTCAATGCACTTCTTCCTCCGTTTTTTAATAAACTAAGTGCTGCTGCATCATCTCCTACAAATTTATATAGGAATTGACGTCTTACTATAAATGCTTTTATATTATCAATAGCATCGCTATAATATACAAATAAATTACCACCATCTCTATTTTTTATTGTATTTTTTATTCCCGTGGGAAGTTGGTCTAATCCAGTTGCTTCTTCAGCAGCAGCTACACTTCCAAATACTAAATTTGTATCTGTGTCTTCTAAATTTCCACTAACTAATATTTCATATTTTTTAATTTTAGTAGAGTTTTGAGATTCAATATATTCAATTACATCTACCCATGCATCCTGCATCCATGTATTTATAGCTGTATCGTAATCAGATGGATCTATAGTACCTGTTATAACACTATTAACTTCATCTATAAAATTATAATTAGGCCTGGTTCTTCCCATTATGTACCATCATCACTATTTTTTTCAGGTGGACTGGCTGTAAAATTTAAGACATTTGTTTCTCCAAAAGGATTAAATGATACATTGACACTAACTTTACGTGCTCCCAAGCCATAGGTTTGCTCATATGGATTATTAGTTGGAGTAGAATCACCTAATTTCTTAGCAGTTGGGCCTTGTACACCAGGGCCCATAGCATCATCACTAATAGGATGATTTATCATTTCCCAGCCATCTGAATTTAAATCTATCCCAACTCTAATGGCAAATGGAGTATGCCTAGTTATAGTAAAAGCCCCAGTAGGAGCTATTAAATCTGTTCCATTCCAGTAGTATTTACCAAAAGTATCTCCTGGCGTAGCACTTGCTCCAGTATATGCATCTCTATAGTTAAAATCATGCCAACCTTCTATTGTTATAGATCTAACTGGATTTTTGTAACTTTTGTCAATATCTTCAGTTAAATCCATGTCTGCTAATTTATTTTGATTTATATTTGTAGCACTTCCACCACCAGATGAAGTGTCATCCCACGAACCAGCAGTTTCATTTCCATCTGAATCATTAGTAGAGATGTGAGTATATTCACTTGAAACATAACCGTTTCCATAATTAGGTAGCAGTCCAGTATTATTTCCAAAGCTCCTAGGTCTTCTTCTATTAAAAGCTAGGTCTGGAAACCCAGAAAAAGGGCCTGTATGCGGGTTTTCTATATTTGGGTATTGGCCATCAGAAGGAGTATCATATGTTGGTTGATTAAAATTATAATTATGTATTTCTTGTCCGTTTCCACTATTAGTTTCAGTTTTAAGCTTACTCCCTGTTGGCTGTTTATAAGGAGAACCTAATCCATTATGAGCTCCAAATTGCGCTGCAATCTCACCCCAATTCCAACTATCTGCAAAAGATATATTATTATCATCTTCAACCCAAGGAGTACCGCTATTTTTAGCATTTCCTAGTTTGCTTCTTATGACACCATGAAGACCATCAACTGTAAATGTTTGATGATTAACTAAACTTCCAGTATCAGGGTTTATTAATCCAATAGGATAAGCTCTAATAAAGCTTTGGCAGTTACAATGATCTGGATGAGGCCTATTTTCATTAAAAGTAGTTGGTGATACCCATTGATTTGGCGATCCAGGAGCAGGGGCATTAGGTGGTTCATAGAAATTTTCCCAAATTGGTTCTCTAGGTTGATTCCAAGTACATCCTACTACAACATAAAAAAGATGACAACTATAATCACCTATCCTTTGATTGTCAGCTTCTGAGTCAGTTGCAGGATCAATTGGGTTATGCATACATTGATTTGTTGGTATCCTTCCTCCTGAACTAGTAGATGAATTCCCAGTATCATCGTAAGACTTCTTCCAGTCTCCCTCTGTCTCACTTGCGTTATCTTTATGTACTATATTCACAGATAAAAGCCCAGTTGTTAATCTATTAGGGGCTATTTGTGAATAAAGCTCTATGTGGTTTTGTTTAAAGTTAGTATATCCCATTGCTCCTCCTGTTAAAAGCCATCTCCTGCAGCGATCTCTAAATCTGCGCTACAAGTTATATAGCTGTAATTTTCTTTGTAATCACTATATCCAAAAGTAAAGGCTTGGCTAGATGATAGACCAGTAGTTTTTTCATCTAATTGTACGTTCAATTTATAATCTTGATTGTCTGTATGAGCGTTCCAATGGTTAAAATCACCCTCTAAAGATGCAGATGAACCTATAACTATATCATTGTCAAAACCATGTTGATTGCCTCCTCCTACTGAATATTTAGTGAAATAAATATATCCTGCTGTCCCACCTGAATCTTCCATGAATTCCCAATCAATTCCTTTATCTGACCTTTCAAATGTAATTGTTTGATTAGACCTTATATCTGATGATACATTTAAGTCTAAAGATACAGTATCCATTTGAATATATCCACTTGGACCATTATTTTGTATTTTTAATTTATTAGCTGTACCATGTATTATCTTATCATCTGCATTAAGTCTTAAATAAGCACCTGCTGCAAGCCTTATATGGTTTCCTGAATTATAAAAAAAGTTTCCTTCTCCGCCTCTCCATTCCATGTAACCAGCTTGAGTTCCAGCTCCATTAACTCTTTCTCCATAATATGTAAACTTAACAGGTGTGCTATTTGATGTCGCAGTGTCATCCACCGTCCCCTCATATCCAAATTTAATATTAGGAGCTAATAATCCTACTGTACCATCATTTCCACTAGTTCCTGATGTCATAGCCCATAAATTATCTCCATGCATTTGAGCCTGACCTAAGGCTCTTCCTTGTATCCACACCCCCTCACCTGCAGTATTATCTATATCATGCCATTGTATTTTTTGGTCTTGACTCATTAAAACATCACCTTCAATATCTAAATCTCCAGATGCCTCTATTAAAGGAGTGACAATACCTAGTTTTGTATCTGCTGTAATAGTTGTTGTAGGATAGGTTATTGCAGCGACACCTGTTCCATTCATAGTAAGGTCTGTAGCATCTATGTCTAAAGAATCGGTAAGAATTTCTAATTCTTCATCTGCATGTATATCTAATTGACCATCAGCAGAAGAATATATTTTTAAATTATCATCACGAAATGTTATTTCTTCGCTTTCTTTCATTCTTATATCATCTGCAAACTCAAAATGATCTTCACTAGTTGCAGAACACCAAGTAATATATCCATACCCTGTGCCCCCTGTGCCATCAGTATTTTTAGCTGCCGCAAATTGTAATTCGTGATTAACAGTATACACTGAAGGATCATCTATTGTTGCAATCTTGTAGCCAAATACAGTTTTATTTGATCTTAAATTTATAGTCTTCATTGCAGATAAAGTTATTCTAGAATCGTCATTTTCAAGAGAGTCAATTGCTAAGGCGCCCCCTGTATTAATTTCACTGTAAATTTTTAATTCTGTATTATTACTATGAAACTGGAGATAACTATCTGTACCGTCTGAACTATAACTAGGTATTAATACTTTTGCATTGCTTTGAAATCGAGTATCAGGAGAATTTATTAACAATTGCCCTGCTTCAATAGTTACTTTATTTTGAACATTGTCATTAGTTGCTTTAATGTTAATGTCACCAGCCCCTGCTAATAATTCAATTAATGGAGCGTTTATTTTATGATGAGTTGCTTGAGTGCTTACAAAAGTTGTTCCTTCTAATGTTGTTGTATATGAGTCAATATCTAATGTCTCATTACTTCCTGATGAATCTATAGTTATAGCTGGAGAATCTATTGAAAAAGAAGTTGAATTAATATGCGCTTCGACAGGAGTAGTTATAGTTGATGATGTTGTCGCATCTAAAGTATGAGTAGCTGTATCAACATCTAATGTCGTGCTGCCATTTATAGAAACAGCTGGTGCTACCAATGAATAAGAAGCGACTTGAGTATTAACATAGGTATCTGAATTTACAGTTGTATCACCTTCAACATCTATATCAAGTGTAGTGGCATCTATATCAAATGTTACTGTATCAATATGAGTCAAGTCGTGAGCATCAATGGTAACTGTAGGTGAAGATAAAGTGATAGATTTATTATCATAAGAAGCTGTTATTTCTATACTTTCAGAACTTTTTAATTCTAATTTAGTGGCATTACCTTGTATATAATCATCATGATTAGCATGTCCAGCATCCCAATATATTTTTTCTCCAGAAGCCATGTCTATATGACCCTCAATATTTATATCACCTGATATTTCAATTAAAGCAGAATCAATATCCACCAATGTTGCCGCATCAATATCTAATGTGGGGGCATTAATTTCTATTTCGGTAGTAGCATCTATATCCAATTTCCCAGAACCAGAAGAAAATATATATTCAGTAGTTCCTCTAAAATAGAGAGTTCTTGTATTTATCAATATATTATCTTCAAATACGAATCTATCTTCACTTTGATCCCACCATAAAACACCATCAGCAGCAGGATCTCCACCTCCTTTAAATGTAAGGGTTACATCACCTTGCGTAATTGCTCCTAAATTTATAGCGTCACTTTGAAGGTTTAATAAAGGGGTAACAGTAGATAATGATGTAGTAGCAGTCATAGTAGTTTCAGGGGCTGTAAATGAAGCTGTGCCATTGCTAATAAATATCAATTGACCATCATTGCTACCACCCCACCCAACAAATTCAAACTTTGGAGCGGAAGCTGTAATTTGATCCTTACCAGCCAAAGTTAGGACTTCTCCTAATTCATTATCAATAACATATACGTAAGAAAGGTTAGACCATTGTATCAGTTTGCCCATGGTCATATTTAAATCATCAGATAAAGTAGTTTCCCCAGTTACTGCTAAAGTTTCTCCTATAGTTGCTCCAGTTCCGACTGTTAAATCTGTTTGTGCTGTTATGCTACTTCCTGCTGTGATTGAAGCTCCGCTCTGAATATTTCCAACCGTCTGTATCATGCCTTGATTAAGAAGGTTTCCAGTGCTAGTATTAACAGTAAATTTAGAGACTCCTTCATTTTGTATATCAAAGGTTTCATTTGCATGATTTATAACAACTCCATTATTAATTGTAGTTACTCCATGGATTATAGTCGCTCCATCAATCGTTGCAGAAGAATCTAAATCAACATGTCCTCCTGCAGTTAATGTACCTGCGATAATAGTATTACCACTAGCACCTATTACAGAGAATTTATCAGTTTCTATAGTAAAATCACCATCAGTTATTAAAAGGTTATTATCTAAAGTAGTTACACCAGTCACGCCTAATGTAGTGCCTACTGTTAAAGAACTTCCAACTCCTAATGTAGTTCCTATAGTAGCGTTTGCGCTCATAGTTACTAATCCGTCTATTGTAGCAGAGCTGTCTAAATCTACATGACCAGTTGTAGTTAATGTCCCTGCTATTACTGTATTACCAGTGCTGCTAGCTATTGTGAATTTAGAATTACTACTACCATCTTCTATAACAAAGCTCTTGCCAGTTTCTTTTATAGTTACATTACCCCATACAGTTAAATCATCATTGTAAGTAGTATCTCCTATAGTTGTACCTGCCCAAATTTGAACTGTTTGGGACGAAGTAGCTTGTGTCCCCATAATAACATTACCTTGCAAGTCTGAATCACCTGGAACTGTTTCTGCCCAACCAACATTTAGACTTCCACTTATGCTTAAATCCCCAGCCATAGATGTATCGCCTGTAATAGAGGTTGCTCCATAAACTTTAAATTCAACAGGAGTACTAGCCCAATCAGACTTACCTATAATAACATCATCCTCAGCTGGATCTATAGTAAATAAATGCTCACTAGGGGCAGATGAATTATAATATATATATTTTATTGTAGTGTCTAAATAATGAGCATGATCAGACCTTGCAAAAGAAGTAGCAGAACCAGATGGTGAGGATTGCTCAGTAGAGTATCCAGCATCATCAAACATAAACACTTTTTTAGTGGCTATATCAGAAGCTGGCATATCTAAATCATGAACATGGTCAGCTCTTGCAGCAAATTCAGATGAACCTGAACTTTTACTTATATTAGCAGCTATTGTGGTAATAATAGAGGTTTCATCTGATTCAATTCTTTCATAATGAAGATTGTTGTGCTGAGAACTAGGAAGAGTTCCAGATTTCCAATGTGCATCTACTGCTAAGGAATCAGATGCATTATAACCTGGAAGCAATTGACCAGGGCCTACACCTACATCATCATTTGAAGCTAATAACTCATAAGTCACATCATTGCTCATAACAGAATAAGGAATCCCTCCAGCAGCATTAGTATTACCACCTAATTCTGATACTTCAGGATTTTTTTGCTCTAAAGATAGTCTTGCTGTTCCCCATCCATCTTCAAATTTTCCTTGTATAAAATATCCAACTGAGCCATCTTGACCAGCTCCTTTAAATAGTCTTATATCTCCTGATGATCCTTCTGAATGTGAAGAGGTATTTGCTGTTGCTTTTAAATTAACAGATATTGAAAGTTTATTCAATTCTTTGTATATATCATCTACTAATCTATTTATTTCGGGGTCAGAATGTTGCCTTGAGGTCTTCCTTACGGCACCCATTCCTATGTTTTTACGGGCCCTACTCATTACTTAACTCTCTTACTTGTATACACTATACCTATAGACTCAACTTCAGTTTCTGAATCTTTAATTCTTATCTGTATAGTTTTTCCTTTCGCTTTATTAGATGCAAGTTTATAAGTAGTTGTAAAATATTTACTCTCATTTTGACCAGATTTTGTTGTTATTTTTTTAGCAACATCATTTAATGAGGTAAAATGATTATCTATCCATATTTCAATAGTCCCTAACTTCTCTATAGGATCTAAATGTACTATTTTAACATTGTGAAACCTTTTATTTATAGTGCTAGTTTCCATATTAAATGTTTTAGTATAATATGTCCATTTTTTACGCTTATCATGTATAGCATCTAATTGCATTAAATTTGTTCCATTAGATAAATATGCTTCAGACCTTGCTCCACTTACAACTGATTGAGCTATAGGATACTCTACTAGGTCAAATCTTCCTTGAGGAATGTTGTAGTTCCAAGAACCACTAAAACCATCTTTATCTTCAAACATAAACCTTACTGTTTGTATTTTAGGGTCGTATGAGACAACAGGATCTCTGTTATGGTCTATATTCTGCCATGCATAATTTTTAGTTCCTTCATCGTCTAATAAAGAACTTCTTAATATATTAGAACCTAATGGCTGAGATTGGACTCCTGTGTGCATGTACATATTAGAGTAATCACAGAAGAATAACCCAGTATCTGTAACAATATATGAATCATTACTGATGCATCCTGTACCCTCAGCTGTGTCTTCTATAGCCATCATTTCTGCATTTATTCTATATGTGTTATTTAGGTCAAATACATATAACTTTCCTTTATACCACACCATAGATGTTGGTACAGAAGGTAAGGTTAAGAAATCTCTAGTCCAGTCAAATATGCTGAAACTTCCAGGTTGAGATTTAAATACGTAGTTAGTAGCATTCTGTATTTTTGGATGCCAACAATTTCCAGCAAATAAGACTCCTCCACCAGTGCATGACAATCTATAATTAACATTAGTATTTCTTAATGTTTCAGGTACCCCATTTATAGATTCATAACTACCAGATAATATTCCATCATCAATTTCTATTCTAATATATTGATTATCTTTTTCAGCCCAGTTTCCATCTAATGGAACTTCTTTTACAAATCTGTAATAATCCTCTATATTATTTTTTCTATATATAGCAATAGCACTTACTCTTAATGGAGGAACTGCTAATTTGATATCCATGAGCATGTTTGCATAAGATTTTTCTCCAGTTTTAACTGTAAAGTAATAATTATTCATTGGGCTTTCTTGAAAGCCATCATATACTAAAGATATTTTATAATAATATTGGTTTCTTCTTGGAAAGTTTTGGGCTTTATGCCACTCATCTACAGTCTCGTATCCAGCTGCTATTGCGTCTTCTTCAGTTACACTTGAGTCTACTGTAGCTTCTATAGGATTCAACATAATTCCATATTTTAACATACTACCTTCATA
>Ga0208666_1001199_pt1 | contig 11756 bp, 18 predicted proteins | sample 5B_taG_FD_184078 | JGI IMG/M metagenome (GOLD analysis project Ga0208666, IMG submission 184078) | Marine viral communities from the Subarctic Pacific Ocean - 5B_ETSP_OMZ_AT15132_CsCl metaG (SPAdes) (version 2) | ecosystem: Environmental > Aquatic > Marine > Oceanic | place: Pacific Ocean...
CTATGAAATCTGGAATCGTAAATAAAAAGGAAGAACGATTATGAAAATTGCAGCAACAGTAGCAGCAACTCTTATTATGGCGTCCTCAGCAGTTTCTGCTATGGACCTCACAGTAGCTGGTCAGACTCTATCCGCAGGCGGTAAAGCTGACTTAAATTATGACACAGGAACTGAGCTATGGGCTATGGAATTCGTTCCATCAGTCGGTATGAATGCTTGGGGCACTGACTTTAAAGCATCAACAACTTTTGATGTTATAAACTTGAACGAAGGTGATGTATTCAAGGGAGTAGACTTCGAAGCGGGGTATACAATCGGCGGTACAGGTCTACGTGCGTACGGAGAAATCGGTACAGATGCAGATCTTGAATTCGGCGACGCAACAGTCGGCGTATCATTCGCATTCTAAGAATCGGGTCATCACGTAATAGATGCGCGGGGAGCTACGGTCAGCTCCCCATTTTTATATAGATATTTGTATGCAAAAAATAGATAAAACATACGATTTAAATCAAATTCAAATCGAGATTGATTTTATAGTTAAAGTCCATGGTTGGTGGAACGATTCTCAAATATCATTACAATCACCTAACGGTGAGTGGCATGATGGTGTAGGAACAACATATGGTGAAAATTTTAAAGAAACAGATTTTAAAAAATTAAATACAGAACCGCATTGGGAAATTTCGAAATTTATAACAGAAAATAATTTATACAGAACACGAATATTAAAAGTAAAACCAGGTAATTGCTATTCGTACCATAAAGATTTTTCAAAACGAATTCATTTAGCTGTAACTACTCATCCGCATTGTTTTTTAGTTATTGATAAACAACTATACCATGTTCCTGCAGATTCACATCCATATTTGCTTGATACAACATTGCCTCACACAGCCATGAATGCATCTCTAACTCACGAGAGAATACACGTTGTAGGTTGTACACAATGATAGGATTTGAAAAAGAACTTAGAAATACACAAATTGCAGCCGCAGTAGGAACTGCGGTTTTAATAACCCATACTTTATATTTTGGTTGGCAATATCTTTTATGGATTATTCCAATTAGTCTTTTAATATATCATATTGGCCATTCAGTTTTTATGCATAGACATTTATCTCATGGACAATTTAATTTTTCTAATAGAGCAACTTATATATTACACCTTATTGCTATTATGACAAATATGGGTAAACTACCTGGGTACGTTGCGATACACCAACAGCATCATGCAACTAGTGGCACAGATCATGATCCTCATGAATGGCGTAAGGTAGGTTTTTGGAAAATATTCTTTAGCGAATGGCATGTTGAATATTCACCGATCAATAAGAAAAGACTTATACGAACTTTTAGATTAACTCCTTACATGAAGCAAATGACAAATAATCATTATAAGATTATGACTTGTATGATGCCTATTTTTGGTGGTATTATTGGTATGTGTTGGTGGTGGAAACAATTTAGTGTTATCGCTGTACATTTAGACTTCGGCGATTTAACAAATAGAAGAGGCGAAGATACAAGCTCAGATAATAAATGGCTATGGCCTATTATGTGGGGTGATGAACTTCATACACAACACCATTTATATCCCAATAAAGAAAAACTTAGTAATTTTGATTTGCAGTATAAACTAGGAAAAGTTATTGAATATGTCTGATTTACAAAAGATTCACATTGTTGCTCTTATATCTCATATACTGACCATCATATATTTTATTAATTGGCCATTGCTAACTCTATTAATAATATTTCCTATTAGTTTATTATGGTTTCATTTAGGTCATGGAGTTTTTATTCATAGATATTTCACACACCGTCATTTTAAATTTAGCAAACTTGGAATACTATTAGGACATATTATATACGTTACTACTAATATGGGCCCAGCTATTATGTGGGCAGGCATGCATATAAAACATCATAGAACATCTGGAACAGAAGAAGATCCACACGAGTGGAGAAAGGTTGGCTTACTTAAAGCAATATTTAGTAATTATGGCGAGTCCTTTTCTGTTGATTTGAAAGAAGCTGTAAGGTTAAAAAAAGAACCTTATGTTAAATTCTTTACAAAATATCATTATAAACTATTATTATTAATGTTAGTGCCATTAGCACCAATTATTGCTATGTCTTTTTGGTGGAAACAATTTACAACAATTGTAGTTCATTTAGATCATGGAGATACAAGTAAGCGCATTGGATCTGATACAAGCACTAATATTAATTGGTTACATTGGTTGATGTGGGGTGACGAGAAGCACACTGATCATCATAATAATATAAGAAAAGCAGATCTTGGTAACGACTACATTTATATGATGGGTAAACTATGGGAAAGAATATAACTCTTGTAATTAAAACTTATAAAGAATCTGGATGGCTTAATAATTACAAAGATGGTTTTGTTAGATCTTATATGTCTGACAACGATACAGAAATATTAGAAACAGCTTTATCTAAAAATAGAATAAAATACATAGAAGGTGACTATCTTATTATTAAAGATACATATGATAATAAGATAAAAGCTTTACGTACTTTATCAAGAATGCAAAAATTAAAAGATAATATGAATGATATTGGATTTAAGGTAACCGTAGATGTTATTACAGAATTATGAAACAGCTCCACAATATCTTATAGACTATTGGAAATATCAAGCTGATAATTGTACTGATAGAAATAAAGATTGGTTTCAATACATTCACGAAAAAAAGTTTTTATTATATACCGTCATTAAAGACGGCGATAATATTGTATCATTTTCTGGCATACAAGAAGAAGGATTTCCTAACTACACATGTAGAATAGGAACAAGATCTTTTATTGATCCAAAGTACCGTAACTATTCAAGTAGCTTAGAACAAAATAAACAAACACCCCTATTCATGATGCTGAGAGCTCAATATCAGTGGATTAAAGAAAACACTGATAAAGAAAACTGTTTTGCAAGTATGGAATATAACAAAACTGCTGCGTTAAAATCTAGCGCTAAAAAGTTTAATCAATATTGGATTGAAGCTTCTGTTTTAAAAGACAGATATAAAATGATTGACAATGAAAATAGTCCAAGTTGTTTCCAAAGTGTAATGTTTTTTAAAATATCTTCAGAAAGATTTGATCTAAAAAAGTATAGACCAAAAGAAGATTATTTAATAGAATTAAATCAAAACAAGCTCGATATTGATTGGAAAGAATTAGCACTAGAAGTTGTATCTCTTAATTATTTAAACTATGGTAATTTCTATAATAATATACATGCAACTGACTCTACTACAAAATGGATGATGGAAACTACTGATTGGAAAGCTTGTGATGTTAATTTTGATGATTGCCCAGAATGTAAAAAGTGGTATGAGCAACTATCTAATATTTTAAATTGTAAATATATTGAAGTACAAAAACCTCGAGCATTATTTTTAAAATCAGGCGTAGAACTCGTAAAACATACTCACTATAGAGTTCCTGGCCAAAACCATCTTAGTATCAATTATATTGCTTCGATCGAAAATGGTCCAGTAAATTTCACTAAATACGGAAATATAGATTATGATTTTGCAATACTAAATACTGTTGAGCAGCATAGCGTACCGCCTTCGAAACGCGATCGGTATTTAATAGGTTTACCATTGAGATATACAGAAGATACATTTAATTGGAAAGATGTAAAGGATTTAATAAGTGAAATACGACTTAGTAATTAACGGATGTAGTTTTACAAAATATTTATGGCCAACATGGGCAGATTTTCTATGTGCTGGTTTTGAAGATAGAATTAATATCGGTAACTGGGCTATGGGATCAGATTATGTTTTATATACAACTTATCCATATATTAAGAATGCAACTAATACAAGCTTTATAATTAACTGGCCATTTTATAATAAGTTCGATAATAAAAAAGATGGCAAATGGAATACATTAGGTAATGTACACAACTCTAAAAATAAATCTAAAGAGATAAGCGATCACTATTATTATTTTTATGATGACGATTATTGGTTTGAAAAAACTGTAAAAAATATGCAAATAGTAAATGATCTTTTAAATGCAAAAGACTTAAATTACTGGTACACAAGTGCAGAAGATTATAGCTTAGATAATCGAGGAACTGAACTTGAATCTATTTACAATAAATCTAATTTTTTAATAAAAGACTTTCATAATATTGGACTAGCTGATAAACAAACTGCAAAGGTTTGGAAAAACGGTAGATTTGGAATTAAAGATCAATTTGATTGGCATCCTATTTGTACTGAACAATTAGCAATTGCTAAACAGATATCAAAACAGACTAAAATTAAAATGATTGATATCGATCTTAATCAAATAGCAATCGATATTAATAAAAAAGTTTATTCGTGTGATAGCATTATAGATTTTAAGCCTATTAGTTTAGATGATTACATAGATACAAAAACTAATTTTAACCCTGAAAAGAAATCTATATTTAAAAACGTCTTTTATAAAGATCCAAATGAATTTATATATGATGGATGAATTTTATAAAATAAAATCTTATAGTGATAAAAATTATCCAGATCATCGGTTTATTGATATACATGGAATTAAAGTTTATTACAATAGAACACTAAATGGTGGAGGAAGCATACAAGGTCCATGCTATGCTTCATATGCAGAAAATAAATTTGGTAATGTAAACCATGTTTATGAATGGTGTTCAGGACCTGGATATATTGGATTTGAATTATTAGGAAGAAACTTATGTAATGAATTAACGTTAGCAGATATTCATAAACCAGCAATAGATACAATTAATATTACCATACAAGAAAACTCACTTACAAATGTTAATGTGTATCATAGTAATAATTTACAATCTATTGATCGGCATAAAAAGTTTGATTTAATTGTAGGTAATCCACCTCATTGGCAACGAAAAGTAGATTTACTTGAATGGCCAGAGAGATTATACCTAGATTTAGATTGGCAGTTACATAAAAATTTTTATAATGATATACACAATTTTATGCATGAGAATAGTATTATAAGTGTAATTGAAAATGCAATGACTAGTGATTTATCTGATTGGAATATTATGATACAAAATAATAAAAATTTAGAGTTCGTAGATTATGGTTGGTTAGAAGGAGATAATAGAATTTTATTAAACGAAAGACAACCATTTTTATATATTGTTAATACGAAATATAGGGTGTGATATGAATTATAACTTACATGAAAACGGTTGGACCGTTATAGTTGAGGATGATATACGAGATTTATCTGTTGAAGATATATTAAATGTAGCAAAGTTATTATCAGAACAAACAGTTGTTGTGTTTAATAAGCAAATAGATATTAGTCCAGAAAATCAATTAGAAATAGCATATCTAATTGGTGATGTGATGCATCAGAAAAACAAATCAAGGTCTAATCCTATTAATCTTATTGATGGTGTAATAAGAGTTACAGGGAAAAAGAATGATAAAGGTGAGCCTGGTTTATTTGGTCATACGAGCGCATTAGATTGGCATGCAAATCAAGCTAGTAATAAAAAAAGAGATCCTATCGTTTGGATGTATGGAGCTGAAGGCATGGAAGGCAGTAGAACCAGCTTTATAAACATGGTTAACGTATACGAAAATTTACCTAATGACTTTAAAGAAGAAATAAAAGACATACAATGTTATTTTGGATACGAGGCTGGAAAATATAGTACTACGCCATATTTTAGAGATCACGTAAATAAAGATAATGTCTTTGATTTAGTAATGAAAACAGCATCAGGTAAAGTAGGATTATATTATCCATTTTTACAAGTATTTGGTATGCATAACATAGATGATGAAAAATTTAAAAGTATTCATAATCGTTTAATTGAGTACATATTAGATGAGCAACATACGTATCATCATGATTGGGTAAATGGCCAAATACTATTGTCAGATCAATGGCTGAGTCTGCATAAAAGATGGGAATTTGATAGAATGGAAGAAAGAGTCTTACATAGAATAGCTCTTAATTATAAAAATTTAAACTTCTGAACCTGAAACATTAGACATAGTAATTCCAGCATCAAATACTTGGCCGACACCAAGTGCATCTGTAAGCGTATTAACATATGAAACAGATGAACCCTCTGAATCGAAATCAATACTGCAATGTAATACTAAAGGATTAGCAGAATCTACACTAACATTTTCACCTACAATTCTACTTGAATTTTGGTAGTTTTCAAATACATTAGTATTATCTCTAGTATCTACCGGTGTATCATCAGCAGCTTTAGTAAGTGTGAATAAATATCTATACGCCAATTTAATCTCCTATTTTTACTATTTATACGGAGTAATAGTTATATCCTTTACTCTATGAGGTTGATCTAAAACCCATTGTACAATAGATAAGCAATATTCTATACTCATCTTATTAGCTTCTATATTAGCAACTCTTTCAGTATCAAAAAAACCAAAATTAATAATAGTTGTATTTATACCTTGATAAAATAATTGATCATTAACATCTTTTAATGTTTTCTTTTCAATTCCATATTTAAAAGTTTTTTGGTATCCTTTAGTCCAATCACTTGCAGCACTGCCAATGTTTATAATTCTTTTATTTAAATCTGCCGCCTTATAAAGTAAATCAACCTGTAAAAAGCCATCGTGTTTACAATTAATGAATATGTCACATTCTTCTAATGCATTGCAATTACCATATTTATCGACTAAAGCTTTACCTAAACCGCGCCTAATTCCTGTAATATAATACTGTGTCATTTATGTAACACTTTCTCATTAAATGTAAAAAAATGCGTTTTTATTCAAATTAACTGTTTACATTCCTATTTATATAGTGTATGATATACTTATTAAATGAGAGGAAAACGCATGTCAATATGGACTGAGTATACTAAAAGAATTATGGAAATCTGTGGTGTTGATGAGATGACTGCAAAAGAAGTTTTGTACACTATGGAATGTACAGCATTTGACTTTAGTCAGTGCACCGATCGCGAATTTGCTCAAGAAGCAAAATTCATTTTTCAAGAAATAGCAACTGTGTGAAGGAGATATAGAATGTCACATGAAGTAGAAACAATGGCGTATGCCGGTGAATTACCATGGCATGGATTAGGTGTAGAAGTTAGCAATGACTTGACACCATTACAAATGATGGAAAAAGCTGATCTTGACTGGGAAGTTGAGAAGGTTGACGCATATGTAACAATTGGTGATCAACGAGTCAAGACAGGTCAACAAGCGCTTGTAAGAACAAGTGACAACACTATCTTGACAAATGTCACAAAAGCTTGGAATCCTCTTCAGAACGAAGATGCTTTCAACTTCTTTGCAGAATATGTTGCAGCTGGTGACATGGAAATGCATACAGCAGGATCGTTAAAGAACGGTCAGATTGTGTGGGCACTTGCAAAAGTAAAAGAGTCTTTTGACGTCTTCGGTGAAGATCAAGTCGATTCATACTTCTTGTTCTCTAATCCACATCAGTACGGCAAATCAATTGACGTACGATTCACACCGATTCGTGTAGTTTGTAAAAACACTCTTGCAATGAGTCTTGAAGCTTCTGCTAACAGATCAGTTAAAGTTGGACACAGAACAGTGTTTGATCCTGATCAAGTAAAATCAGATCTTGGTCTTGCTCACGAGAAGTTCGAGAAGTACAAAGAGATGGCTCAGTTCTTAGGTTCTAAGCGTTTCTCAGTTGAGAATCTTATCAAGTTTTACGATGAGGTTTATCCTTCAACTTCAAGAACTGCAGATAAAGTTGCTGCAACTACTTACGAAGGTCTTTCACGATCTGCTCAAATGTGCTACGATGCACTTGAGACTCAGCCTGGTGCTCAGTACGGTGAAGGTTCTTGGTGGCAGGCTTTCAACTCAGTGACTTATGTTACTGATCACTTGCAAGGTCGTTCGGCTGAGCAAAGGCTTCATAATCAGTGGTTCGGATATAACCAACCACGTAAGGTGAAAGCCGCTGAAAAGGCAGTCGAGTATGCGCTCGCTGCCTAAAATATTCTGTAAGTTAAGAAAGAAATATAAAACTTGGTTGAAGAAGAAAGAAGCAGGTGTTCCTAAGTATTTACATGGTTTGCGGAAGAATAAAAGAAATAACAAATAGTGTGACATAATTGTAACACATATAAAAAAATTTAAAAAAAGTAAAAAAAGGGGTGTACAAGCACCCCTTTTTATGTTAGTATATACTTATTAAATGAGAGGAAAAGCAATGGGATATTATACTGACGAAGAAGAAAGACGTGAAGAGCAGAGATGCTTAAATGAATTTAAGAAAGAAGTTAATTTTTATATGCTTCTTGGTGCGAAGACTCGTAAGGATGCTCTTCGTTGGATGACTCAGCAAGATGAGTTTTCACATGAGCAATGCGTTGAGCATTGGGTATGGCATCGTGGAATACTATTCACTGAGTACGGCCGTAAGGTTGTGAAAGAAATATGTGATATTGTTACATTTAAAGAATGGGAGTTTGAATAATGTATTATGATAAATCAAAGCAGCGTACCGAGGCTTACATCGGTACATTCGGAATGGATGAGCAAGATCAAACAGAACTTGCATCTGTTCGTCGTATGGTTAAAAACCTAAATAGAGATTTAAAAGAGCAAGGTTATTTTCATCGCTACTATGTAAAGGCTCAGGGTCGTGGTCACCGTATGGGCGTATGGCGATATAATAACTCTCTCCCGCTTAAGTATGCATCAAAGGTAGATGCGTACATCTACCGTCGCTGAGACGGATTTTCCTCCCTCCCAACTCGGCGGCCTTGTGCCGCCTTTTTTTTATCAGGGCGTAGCTTAGTTGGTAAAGTGCTCGGTTTGGATCCGAGAGACCGCAGGTTCGAGTCCTGCCGCCCTGACCAAAAAAGATATAAATAGTGTAAAATAACTTAGGTAGAACCATGAAGAGATTTTCCACGTTTATGGCAGAGAATACATTCTTACAATTAAAACACTACGATCTTGCAAAACGAAGCTTTGCTAGAGTACCTGTATTTGTAGATAAAGTAAAGGATAAAGAATACTTTTCAACAGATAAAGGTGCTGTGATGATAACATCGCCTGATTGGAAAACATTAGATGCAGAAATGTATGTTAATGGATATTCAGCAATGATGAAAGGCAAAACAGATAAAGGTAAAGCTGTTACAGTAAAATATCCTCATGAGTTTCATAAAACTCCAGAGTTTGGTGGTAAAGGCAAAGGTTCTGGTACTGCTGCAGAAGATAGAGAACTTGCAGGCTTAAGAAAAGAAATAGAACGTGCAATGGTCAAAGATGGCATATCAGTGTTGCCCATGATAGTTGGTAAAAGAAAAGTAATGGTAGTTGGTGTAGAATCTACAGGTGGTACACCTAAATCAGATTTTCATTTAGTAGATGCTAAGGGTGAAGCAGTTGCATGGATATCTCATAAAGATGGTTCAACAGCTAAAGACTTTCAACAATATGGTGGTTTAGCGGATAAGATATTTAAAAATAATAAACTTGTTACAGATTGGATGCTTGCTCTAAAGAAACAGTTTCCAGACGGAATGAAAAGTGGTGATACTGCATGGCGTAGTTTAAATAATAAAAAACTAATTTTGCAATCTGTATGGGGTATAGATTATGGAAAAGAACGAGGTAAAAATAACGTAGATGAATTTCATCAAGGTCCTATGAAAATCAAAAAGCGTGGCAGAAATTATTATATCAAATCAAAACATCAAGATAATAATGGTGCCGTTCCAAAGGGTGATTACAAAGCAATATTTTATGCAAGATATACAGGTGATAGAGGGGCTAATGCAGGCGGAGTTCATGTCGGCACTGCACGAGTTGGAGTTTTTGCTATAGCAATTAAAAAGAAAAATGTAGAGGAAATCTAATGGCAACCGAAAACAAATACGACGTTAAATTAATTAAGGTCGTGGACGGTGATACGGTAGATGTTGATATTGATTTAGGATTTGGTATATGGTTACATGATGAAAGAGTACGTATCATGGGTATTGACACACCCGAGTCACGAACAAGAGATAAAGTAGAAGATCTATTTGGCGAAGCTGCAAAGGCAAGAGTCAAAGAATTATTTAAAAGCGAACATGTAAAGCTTATTACAGAAGAAGATAGAAAAGGTGAGGATATGAAAGGCAAGTTCGGCCGTATCCTTGGTGATTTCAATATAGAATATAAAAACAAAGACAACTCATATGAAATAAGACGCTTGACAACTATTATGATCGAAGAAGGTCATGCAGTGGCTTACTTCGGTGGATCGAAAGAAGAGATCGCTATGAAGCATATGGCAAACCGTGAAAAGCTATTGCGCGAAGGTGTAGTAGATCAAGCTGAATACGATAAACTAATGGGAGAAGCCGAATAATGGCATATGTAAATATTACTAATTTACCTGGATGGCAATATGATAATGCACCTCCAGATCCTGGTGCAGGACTTCCACAGCAAAGAAAGCTATGGGCAAAATCCTCTGGTGGTATACGTACGACAGGCGGTACATCTATATATGTTAAGACTAAAAAAACAACTGATGCGAACACAGTTAATCGTGGTGAGATAAGTAAATCGTATTACGACGCACATTAAATTGTACAAATCACGAGAAACGTGGTATAATATACCGGTATGACATTCAGGGAAACAAGATGATATCGTTTAAAGAAACATTGACTGAGCAGAAGAATACTCACATGACACACATAGAGGATAAGGTTCTCTATGGTGGAGTGGAAGGTACTCGGCAAGCAATCAATGCATTACGTTCTTTACGCGATATGCTGAAAGGCGAACAAGATGGTAACGTATCTGTTAAGTGGGACGGTGCCCCTGCTATTTTTGCTGGCACTGATCCTTCGGACGGAGTATTCTTCGTTGCGAAAAAAGGGATCTTCAATAAGAACCCCAAGATTTATAAGACCGCTGCTGATGTTGATAATGACACTAGTGGCGACCTTGCTGACAAGCTTAAGTCTGCTTTACGTGAATTGCCCAAACTTGGAATTAAAGGAATTATCCAAGGTGACTTCTTGTTTGGCCCTGGTGATGTAAAAAAAGTAAACATTAAAGGACAAAAATATGTTACGTTTCATCCAAACACCATTGTTTATGCTGTTCCTTCTGATAATGATGCTGCTCGTGATATCACACGCGCTACCATTGGGATCGTCTGGCACACGTCATATAGTGGAACTAGTTTCGATTCCCTCAGAGCCAGTTACGGTGTCAACGTTAGAGGAATGAAAAAATCAAAAGCGGTATGGTCTCAAGACGCAATGTTACGAGATCATACTAACCTTTTGATGAACAAGAAAGAAACTGACGATGTAAACAAATCATTGTCACAAGCTGGTAAATTATTCAATCAGATTGCAGGTTCTACACTGCGAGAACTGCAGTCTAACCAACAACTTGCACAACTTATCGAACAATTTAATAATAAGTATGTTCGAAAGGGACAGGTTGTACAAAATACTAAACGTCATACTGATATGCTGATCAAATGGATTGGCCTCAAGTATGGTAAAGAAGAAGCTAAACGTAAGTCAGAGAAGGGCAAGCAGTCTCAAAGAGATGCTAAACAGCAGATGCTGTCGTTCTTTTCGCCACAGAACAAGGCAAATCTAATAAAAATGTTCGAACTGCAAAAATTAATTGTAGTAGCGAAATTAAAACTTATAAATAAGCTTAATACATTACAGAAAGTTAAATCTTTTGTGAAGACAAAGAATGGATTCAAGG